>ULTW01020240.1_pt1 | contig 9912 bp, 11 predicted proteins | sample 1957961 | NCBI WGS metagenome assembly ULTW01 (sample SAMEA4835744, study PRJEB28245) | human gut metagenome | biome: gut microbiome; material: fecal sample | place: Denmark | collected 2008 | reverse complement strand
TCGGTAGGCTTTACGGTTATCACTCTGTTCTGCAGGGTAATAACGGTATCAGGATTATTGTTCAAATCCTGAAAATACGCAATGTTTGACGGCGTCTTACATGAAGTAGCCGATAGGAGCACTATCGCTAGTGCTCCTGACAACATAACTTTACTTAAATTCATGTTTATAATAATTATTTTTAATCAGAGTTTTTCCAAGAAGCATCTTGGTATATATGTAGTAGCCACGCAGCATATGCCTTCTATGGCAACAATTAATCTTTTAGACCCGTCAATGCGCTTGATTTCACCTTCCAAGCCCTTGAAGCGTCCATCAATAACCCTCACTTTCTCGCCCTTTCGCCAATCGAAGGCATCAGGACCATAATATTCCAATCCCTCCTGGTCGCCCGACGAAACCTGGATAAACATCTCCATCTGGCGCAAAGGGATGGCAATAGGCTGCACCTTGCCCTCCTTCAGGTGGGTATAGATACGGGTGATATCGCCCATCAGCTGGTCGAAGATTTCAACCTGCCTATTCGTGCATTGAATAAAAAAGAGTGATGGAATGAGTGGTTTTTCGGTTACAACTCGCTTGCCTTGCTGGTTTACACGGTCAAGCCTTACAAAGGGTGCATAAAAAGAAAGCCGTTCACCACCCCCCCCGAATAACTCGTTGGGAATCTGACTATTACGTTCTTCTTCGGACTTTTCGAATTCCTTGTTAATGAAATTCAGCTTATCACGACATGCCGACACCTTGTTTTTATACACGTGCAGCGCATACCAATTCTTTGGAATTTCTGGTTGTTGACTTTCTATTTCATTGGAATCAGAAAAGGGTTGATTGACTAAATTCATTCAAGTAAAAAAGCTCATGAAAGTATATAATTTCTCCCCCCCTTAGCTAATGTGGCTAAGGAGCCTGTAGATTGACCAGGCTACCTCGAACATTGTTGCCCTCATTTTACTGTCAGTATTTCTAGGGCTTCGAAGCTTCTGGTTTCGGAGCTACCCCGAACCCAGGTGTAGCTATTTCCCGCAATCTGCTTGAGCAATTCGGTCATTGATATTCTCAAACTCGTTACAAAATTAATAATAAAAAACAAATCCACAAAAAAAACGCCCATAATTTAATCTATATTAACGATTCTGGGTTGGATTTGCATGAAAAGGGTTGATTATGGTATGCGCTGATTAAGAGATTTGCTATTTATGAAGGAAACCGCTTCGCCTAAAGCGAAACGGTTTTCTTCTTACCCTTACTCTCGTTACCTACGCGATCGAGCGCTGTAACGACATAGGTATATTTCTGATCCTTTACGTATGGTATCGGATAGGTGGTATCGTAAACAACAGCCTGGAGAGCGGTGACATCATTGAGATTCACAGGCACTCCCTTTTCAAAACGGTAGATGGCAAAGCGGTTGGCAACATCGCCCCATTTCTTCTTCTTTGCCTTTGGAGCCTTCCAGGTAAGAAGGGGTCCCTTCTCTGTCCACTCCATCTTCAGACTCTTCACTCCCTTTGGTGCCTTACTATCCAGGAATGGCATCAATGGAGGAAGCGAAGGATATTTCCAGTAATAATCGCGCAGAGAATGTCCGATGTTGCCAACGTTGTCTGCTGCAGTCTTGGCATACCAGAGCACGGTGCCCTGTACATTATTCATCTGCTGGTGAAGGCGATGCTTAGCTGGCAGCTGATGACTCTTCGGATTCGTAGGATCAGCAAACTTCGCCGTACGCTCGATATCCTCACCTATATAAAGAGGACGGTTGCCAGCATACTTGTTCCACCACTGGATGAGGGTCTTGTAATCTGCCGCCTTGTTACCTATCTCCCAATAGATCTGAGGCACACAGTAATCGATGAAGCCATTGTTTACCCAGAGGAGAACATCTGCATAGAGATCATCGTAGTTCTGAAGACCGAAAGTCTGAGAGCCAATCGGAGAGTTTTTCCTGTTGCGATAGATACCGAAAGGAGAAACGCCGAACTTCACCCAAGGCTTGACACGATGGATGGTTTCCCCCAACTGCTTGACGAACCGGCTCACATTATCTCTTCTCCAATCGCCGATGTTGCGGAATCCACGAGTATTGGCTGCATACATCTGCTGATCAGGAATCTGCTTGCCAGCTACCGGATAAGGATAGAAGTAGTCGTCGATATGAAAACCGTCGATATCATAACGGCTCACGATATCGGCAGCCACCTGACAGGTATAATCTGCAGCCTCCTGAAGTGCCGGATTGAGAAGCACGAGATTATCATAGTTGAAACAGAGGTTCGGATGCCTCTTCACCACGCTCTGGGATGATACCTGGGAGAACGAGGTAGAACCATGCTTGGCACGGTAAGGATTGATCCAGGCATGAATCTCCATTCCACGCTGATGACACTGCTCAACCATCCACTCCAGCGGATCCCAATAAGGCGATGGAGCCTTGCCCTGGACACCGGTGAGGAACTTGCTCCAAGGTTCAAGATCACTCTGATAAAGGGCATCACATTCGGCACGCACCTGGAAGATGATGGCATTCACGCCATCCTTCTGCAATTCGTCAAGTTGCTTGGTGAGCATCGACTGAATCTGCTGGGTAGATTTACCCAAATACTGTCCGTTGACACACTGGATCCAGGCGCCACGGAATTCACGTTTGTTCTGTGCCATCAGCGAAGTCTGAAACATCAGCATCATCGCCAAAATCAGCATCCCTAAGATTTTCTCTCTTCTCATTAATTAGTGTTTATCGTTTAATGTTATTGTTTAATTCTAAATTACTGAAGTTTCGCATGTGAGGAAGTTAAGGGAAGTTAGGGAAGTTAGAGGGAAGTTAAGGGACAAATGTCCTAAGTTTAAGCTAGAAGACTATTGTCTCTTAACTTCCCGAACGACCGTAGGGAGTGATAACTTCTTAAACTCCTTTAACTTCTGAACTTGCGAAACTTGAATAAATTATTCTTTCTTATCCTCCTCATCACGCAGCGTAGGCAACGAGATATGGTATTTCACAGCGAGCAGGCGGATGATGCAGACGGTGAGGAAGGAAGCAATCACTGTCACATAGAGGCTCAAGCCCAGATAGCTGAATGCCCAGTAAACCAGGCCGCCCAACACACAAGCCATCGCATAGATTTCCTTGCGGAAGATAACCGGTTCCTCGTTGAGAAGCACATCACGGATGACACCTCCAAAGGAGCCCGTGATACATCCCATGATGATAGCAACCCAGAATGGGAAGCCACAATCGAGAGTCTTCTGGATTCCGGCGATATTGAAAAGCGCCAAACCGAGGGTATCGAAAAGAAACCAGGTATTGTCTAGACGCTTCAGATAATGATGGCACACAATCACCACCAGTTGGGCCAAGAGCGTAAACAGAAGATAGATAGGACTCGACATCCAGAAAGGATTCAAGCCCAGCATCACGTCGCGGATAGTTCCGCCTCCGATAGCTACAGCCACACCACATACAAATCCGCCCAGCCAATCATAATGCTTGCTGGCGGCAAGTCTGATGCCCGAAAGGGCAAATGCAAAGGTTCCAATGAACTCGATGACGCTCTGGAGTGTCATCACCAGTTCCGGGTCTTGATGAATAGTCATTTTCTCGTAATAAATTATTTTTTAGTTCTTGAATCTTTCTCCCCAGCAGGTAACCATCCAGTTATAGAGTCGTTCTTCTGAAGGAGAATGCTGCGGCTGCCAGAATCTGGCGTCTTTCAGCTCATCAGGTAGATATTGCTGTTCTGTGAAATGTCCCGGATAATCGTGAGGATATTTATAGCCATCATGATAACCCAGGTCTTTCATCAGTTTGGTAGGCGCATTGCGGATATGCAGCGGCACAGGCAGATTACCGGTCTGCTTCACCGTGGCAATGGCATCATTGATACCCAGATATGCACTGTTGCTCTTCGGACTGGTAGCCAGATACACCACCGCTTCGGCAAGTGCAATCCTAGCCTCAGGCCAGCCTATCTTCATCACCGTATCGAAGGCAGCATTCGCCAGCAGGAGCGCATTCGGATTCGCCAGCCCCACATCCTCGCTTGCACTGATCACCACTCTCCGGGCGATAAACTGCGGATCTTCACCGCCCTCTATCATACGCGCCATCCAGTAGAGCGCCGCATCAGGGTCACTGCCTCGAATACTCTTGATGAAGGCAGAGATGATGTCATAATGCATCTCGCCCTGCTTATCATAAGCCAGCGGATTCTGCTGCAACTGTTCCTCTACCATCTTATCAGTGATAACCACTTCATCGCTGCCAGCAGATTCCACCACCAGTTCCAGGATATTGAGCAGTTTCCGGGCATCACCGCCACTGAAGCGGAGCATGGCTGCGGTTTCCTTCAACTCAATCTTCTTTTGCTTGAGTTCCACATCCTCGGTGATGGCACGCTGCAGGAGTCCCTCCAGGTCTTCCTTCTCCAACGGTTTGAGCACATAGAGCTGGCAACGGGAGAGGAGCGGACGGATCACCTCGAAAGAGGGATTTTCCGTGGTAGCACCAATCAGGGTGACAATGCCCTTCTCCACTGCCCCCAGCAGAGAGTCCTGCTGACTCTTGGAGAAGCGATGAATCTCATCAATAAACAAGATAGGAGAAGCAGAATTGAAGAATCTGCCACTCTTCGCTCTCTCTATCACCTCGCGCACATCCTTTACGCCACTGGTAACGGCAGAAAGGGTGTAGAAAGGGACCTTCAGGGTCTGGGCTACGATTTGAGCCAAAGTAGTCTTGCCCACTCCCGGAGGTCCCCAGAGAATAAAAGAGGATATGCGCCCTGCGTCTATCATCTTGCGCAGCACGGCACCCTCGCCTACCAGATGCTTCTGTCCGACATAATCGGCGAGCGAGCGAGGTCTCATTCTTTCAGCTAACGGTTCACTCATATCAATTATTTTTTCGCCACAAAGGTAATGAAAAAAAACGAAACACGCATAAGTTTTTAGGATAAAAGAAAAAAAAATGCATAAAAGCAAAAAAATAAGCTCGAAAATTTGGATATATAAAAAGAAGTACTTACTTTTGCAATCAAAATACGTACAACAATGAGAAATGAAAAAAATATCACCCTCAAGACATTGACCAAGAGCAGTGTCTGGGATCTCCAGGAGAATGATGTTTTCCGTCTCTGGGAAGCTGCCGAGAAAGACAACGACCTGAAGGACAATCAGCGTAGATACCTCGACATCATTCGTAGTGCTTTCGAGATTGAGCCAGTCAAGATTGACCGTACTGAAGTGCTCGACAAGTTGATAGACCGTGGCTTCAAGATCGGTACCTTCCGTATCGACGACAAGAACGAGAAGTATGCCATCAAGAAGCGTCCTATCATGCGTGTGACTGACCTCACCTATGAGAACATCGGCCATATAACTGCTACCAAGCTCATCGAAGTGCTGGAGCGTAACTTTGGCGGTGGCTGGGATAGTCTGTCTCAGAGCATCAAGGACATCATCGAGAGCGGTTTCGACATCAGTACCACTACCCTTCCAAAGGATCGCCTCAAGAAACCAGGTGGTCTCTATGAGAAGAAGCTCGCTGATGACTACGAAGTACTCGTAGTACCAAAGGGCACCTGGGTAGAGGCTATCTTCGCCAAGGAGAAGCCAAAGCAGGAGAAGATCCGCATGAAGTTTATGGATGACGACTTGGATCGCGACGAAGACCTGCCGGACCATGACGAAGATGACGATGAGGATGCACCAGAGATTGAGGATCACTACAATGATCCGGATGAGGACGATGATGCATTCGATGACGACAAGCTCACCGAGGAAAGCTACCGTACTACCTTCGAGGATCCAGAGAACCTGGGACTCGATGACGCAGAAGACGTAGCTGATGACGATTATTAAAATATACATTATTATATAATAAGGAGAAAGAAATGAACGCAGTAGTAGGATTATTCGCATTAATCGTGGTAGCACTCGTAGGTTGGGCTATCGCAGAATTCAAGTACAAGACCTTCACCTTTACCCGTTCCGAGAAGGATATCGAGGAAGAGGAAGAGTTGGAGGAGCAGAAGCGTGCCGAGGGTTTCAAGGAGATGAACATCCGCGACATTATGCGTAAGAACTCTACCAATGGCTACAATGCCGTAGGTTAAAGAGGGATTTTTAAACTCTAAAAGAAAATGATGATACAATACACCATCATTGCAACGATACTGGCGGCATGCATTCTGTATGCCGCCTTTCGTATTTATAAATCGTTGCAACAGGCAAACAAATGCAAGGATGGCAACTACCGGTGCAGTGGTTGCGCTTTTTATGAACAGTGCAAGAAGAAGGGAAAGCTGGACAATACAAACAAGAAGTTGGATTCTACAAAAAGAAAGTTGGATCCTACAGATAATCACTAGAAATGGCTCTGAAAATGAATAATTTTGAAAAAATCGAATATTTTTCGAAAAAAAGATGCGGAAAGATTTGGTGGATTCAAAAAAAAGTAGTACCTTTGCACTCGCTTATCAGAAATGGTAACAGAAAACTCTACAAGGTGTCTTAACCGAGCGGTTAGGTAACGGTCTGCAAAACCGTGTAGAGCGGTTCGACTCCGCTAGACACCTCGAAAGTTTTATCAAACATCTATCAGGTGTTTACAAGCAAAATCTACAAGGTGTCTTAACCGAGCGGTTAGGTAACGGTCTGCAAAACCGTGTAGAGCGGTTCGACTCCGCTAGACACCTCACAAAAAGGAAATCCTTTAAAAGGGTTTCCTTTTTTGTTTTCTATATCTTCCCTTTTTTATTTTCCATATCTTCCCTACCGAATCCCATTCACAGCACTTTCATATTCTTTAGACTGCCCCTTTTGAACATTTAGAGTTTACTGTTTATAAATTAAATAAATGTTGTATTACAGGGGAAAAACAAAAGAAAAACAGAGCAAAAACAAGAAAAAAGCATTTTTTTTAAAAATAGTTTAGAAATTATTTTTTTAAACCAAATATTTTTGCTACCTTTGCAACCGTTATCCTGAATACAATCTTTTTACCTTAAAGAAAACTAATACCTATTGAATGTAGAGCAGTTGTCTGAGAAGATAGCTGCTCTTTACTTTTTTATATTCCCCCATTTTTCCTATAACTTACTTTTTCCTTCCATCTATACAATATTGCCCACTATCCTCCGTTTTTATAAATATGAACAAAATAGAAATCATAGAACTTCCCAAGATATATGATCCTCGCGGCTGTCTTACCGTTGCCGAGGAAAGCAGCCATATCCCCTTCGAAATAAAAAAGGTGGAATGGAAGCAGATCGGCATCATTCATTCCGATGCCCCTATGGAACTTGAACATTGTTCTATGATGCTGATTGCACTGGCAGGTGAAATCACCATACAGATTATGGAAGAAGGAACCCTCAAGCTCACCCGTCCTAATCAGGCTCTGATTCTGCGGGAAGCTTGTAAAAGCAGCATAATTGACAGCACCGAGCATTCCCTGCTTCTTACTATTCATCAAAAATAAAGGAAATGGAAACAGAAAACGAGAAGAAAACCATCAAGTATCTTGACCTGAAGGCCATCAATACACCATACGAAGAAGAGATCAAGAAGGAAATCAATCAGGTAGTAAGTAGCGGATGGTACTTACAGGGAAGATGTGTGAAGCAGTTTGAGAAGAATTATGCCACTTTCATCGGCACCGAGTACTGCATATCATGCGGTAACGGACTGGATGCTCTCAAACTGATTCTGATGGGAGAAATGGCTATTGGTAAGCTCCACCAGGGTGATGAGATTCTGGTGCCAGCCAACACCTATATCGCCACCATTCTTTCCATCACGAGTGTGGGGCTGGTTCCTATCCTCGTAGAACCCAACCCAGAGACACTGCAAATCGACGAGAACCTCATAGAGAGCAACATCTCCTATAAAACCAGGGGCATCATGCTGGTACATCTCTACGGCAAGTTAGCCTGGACGGAAAGAATCCAGGAGATCTGCAAGGAGAACGATCTGCTGATATTCGAAGACAACGCACAGGCTTTCGGATGCGGATACGTCAACAGCTCTGCGCGAGAGGCAATCAGAAGAAAGCTGAATCAAGAAGACGAGAATATCACCTATCAAAATCAGATAGACGAGAATATCAACTATCAGGACCAGATAGATATCATCGACTGTAATGCCATCCAGAAAAGCATCAGGCACACGGGTGCCTTGGGAGATGCCGGCGCCCACAGTTTCTACCCAAGCAAGAACCTGGGAGCATTGGGCGATGCGGGTGCCGTGACAACCGATGATGAAGAGCTGGCAGAGGCTATCCGAGCCCTCCACGATTATGGAAGAACCAGCAGATTTGAATTTGAATATCAGGGTATCAATTCCAGAATGGATGAGATTCAGGCAGCTGTGCTCAATGTAAAGCTGAGACATCCCCACGATGAGCATATCGCCAGATGCAGGAAGGCGATGCTCTATATGGATTATCTGCACCCTGCCATCGTGGAACGCTGCATCCCGAAGAGATTACTGGAAGATCCATTCAGCAATGTACTCCATATCTTCCCTTTCATGACTGAAGAAAGGATGAGGCTGAGGGAGTTTCTGAAGGATGAATCTGTAGAAACTGCGATGCACTACCCTATTCCACCCAATGAGCAACTGGGATATCCTGAGCTTCGACATTATCAACTGCCGATTACCCAGAACATCGCCTGCCAGGAACTGAGCCTTCCCTGCAACTCTACGATGAGAGACGAGGAAGTCATCCGGGTAGCACAGCTCATCAATGATTATTTCTTGCGACGCAATCTGCGGTAGAAGTCTTGCAGACGACCAGGCGCAACGCCCTTCTTCTGCAAGGCTTCCAGTTCGCGATAGGCATCCAACTTTCTGTTAAGCATAATGAGGAGATCGATGCGGTTGATGCGGTAATCTGCATTATCCTCATCGAGGGAGATTGCCTTGGCGTAATCATACTCGGCAAGTTCCAGCTGACCACGCTCCTTCTCCATACCGCCACGTGCTGCATAAGCCGTTGCACTATCCGGATATTGCTCTATCAGATTGTTGATGCCATCATACGCCTCGGTATAGTGCTTGTCCTTCTCATTCAACAACGCCAGACCGAGCTGTGCCTGGAAGTTACCAGGCACCAGAACCAGGAGGTTCTGATAATCAAGACGGGCAAAGTTATAGCGCAGAAGCTTTTCGTTAACGAATGCACGGTAGAAGAGGCCTGCGATATTGGTATTGTTGAGGAACAACACCTTGTCCAGGTCATCCTTGGCATAACTCCACTGTTCCAGCTGGATATTCCACGCAGCCTTCTTCAGGCGCAGATCGATGCTATCAGGATGATAGGCAAGCACACTCGTAGCTGCCGCCAGGGAATCGCGCAGCGCCTTGTTCTGAGCCTTAGAATCGCGCAACGCTACATCATCAACCTTAGAATCAGCCGTCAAATTGTTTTGCTGGGCAAACAGAGGTGTAGCCAGCAAACAACCTATATATAATATGATACTTTTCTTTTTCATGCTGCAAAAATACAAATAGTTATGCAATCAGCCAAAAAAGGAAAGATAAAAGATGTTTAGAATTTTCAAAATAAAATAAACAGAAGCAAAACTCCTTGTTTTTCGGGAGTTTAGCGATACGATATTTATCCTTAAGGAAAAAAATAATTTCCCTTAAGGATAAATATATATAGCCTTAAGGAAAAATAATCTTTCCCTTAAGGCTATTCAAATCAAAATTCAATCTTGTAAGAATACTTCTAAAAATCAATCCAGATTAAGCATTCTTGATCCAGTTAACGATCCACTCGCCAACCTCTGTTGTGCCATAGTGAGCACCACCCTCAACCTGAATTTCAGGAGTGCGGACATTGGCATCGAGAGATGCATCTACAGCCTTGCGGATCAAGGCACCCTCCTCGTTCAAACCGAAGTG
>ULTW01004450.1_pt1 | contig 9977 bp, 9 predicted proteins | sample 1957961 | NCBI WGS metagenome assembly ULTW01 (sample SAMEA4835744, study PRJEB28245) | human gut metagenome | biome: gut microbiome; material: fecal sample | place: Denmark | collected 2008 | reverse complement strand
GATATTTTAAAAGAGGGTGTGAATTTTGACACACCCTCTTAATAAAGTTCAAGATAACAAAATATGTTTCGCAAAGTAGTTTCAATAGCAATTTTACTTTATATTGTGAATATTTTTAAATAGAAAAACTTACGATGAGAAGATGTTTTTTCCTGAGTATGCTGACCTTGATGGTTAGTATGGCACATGCTCAGATTTATACTTACGTAGAGCAGAATGGTGAGCCAGTAGATAAATTAGGAACAGCAATGTTTGATACTCAAAACTCCACACCTATGGTAGAGTTTGTTAATGGAAAAGCCGTGATGACGTTAGGCAAAACCATTATAAGCTCGCTCTCCATGAGCAATGGGGGGGCATTGGTGGTGGAATCTTACGATGGTTCAAATAAGGCTGAAAGTGAATGTAATAAGATAAGTAAGGCGCCATCGGCAACCAAACCCTATGTTACTGTTTACTCTCCTTTTCAGTTGGTTGTGCCTGATGGGTGCGAGGTGTATGCTCCAGAGTTTAATGTAGCCACCCAAACGTTGCGCCTTACTAACGGCAATAGGATTCAGGTAGGGGAAGTTGTGCCTGCAGAAACACCGCTTGTGGTCAAAGGAACTAAAACTGTTGGGTTTAAATATTCCGTCAACAGAGCCACTTGTTCACCTAAAAGTGACCTGAGTGGAACTGCATTGCGCATCAATACACCCACGGATGGAACAGTGTATACCTTTGGGCGAGACAAGAACGACCTTTCTCTTTATGGACTATTCAGATATGTGGCTGCCACTTTGCCACCTGGAGTGGCTTATCTGAAGACAGCCAAAGCTTCTTCGGCAAGGTATATATCCATGTCGGTAGAAGATGGTGAGACTACTGGTGTGCAGCCGTCTGCCTCGTGGCAAGAGAAGCCATCATCGGTAGTGAAACTGATGGAGAACGGCAGATTAGTGATAAAGAAAGGGAACAAGAAATACCTTTTAGATGGACTGGAAATCAGATAGTAAGAGAAAAGGTTGTGTAATTAGAAAAGTAAAAGACCATGGATAAAAAGAAATTGTATATGAAGCCATTGGTAAAAGTATTGAGGATAGAAATTAATAGTATTCTTGCTGATTCTATTCCTGCAGATGACGACCATTTTACCGATGAGGCAGAATCGAAGAATAATACGTTTGACGACTGGGAAGAATATAATCATTGGGAATAATCAGACCTGTTTAAAATCTTTTGTATTTTCAGAAAATATATAGAAATCTATAAAAACAATCATCGATTAAAAAATATAAGACAATGAGAAAAATCATACTTTCGCTTATAGCCCTTCTTATGGTGGTAAGCAGTAATGCACAGGTGATAGAAGTTTATCTGAATGGTAAAATCATCAATACCTATTCCAATACACCAAGAGAACATTATGTGGTAAAGTTTACTGAAATGGGCAGTCATGACATGATAAACGGGCATGAATATGTGGTGATAGGTGGACTAAAATGGGCTACAATGAATGTGGGTGCCACGACAGTAGCTGAATATGGCGAGACTGCGTATGGCGACTTTTTTGCTTGGGGTGAGACAGCAACTTATTATAATTCTTATACAGACAATGGTGTGAAATGGAATGGCAATGCTACGGACACACATATTCCTGGTAATAAGTTTAGTTACAACTGGATAAATTACTGTGGTAATCATAACAATAATGATAATAAATTCTACGAATGGGAGCCTAAGCCCTATGGCGATAACTATGTACTGTTGGATGATTATGATGTGGCTAATAAGAAATGGGGAAGTACCTGGCGCATGCCTACATTAGAAGAGTTCAGAAGTTTGATAGATGCCTGTGGTGGTGCTTCTGATAATTTCAAGCCTAAAAGTGTTCCCGAGGATGGACTTATTACTATAGGCGGAATCTACTGGGTTCCTGCTACGACCACGATTGATGGTTTTCCCTATAATGTGGCAGGCGTGCTTTTGGTTGCAACAGAAGACACACAACAGCGTGTCTTCTTCCCTGCTGCAGGTAATGTACAGAATATTTACCGTCAAAGTGCAGGAACGCTTTGTTCCTATTGGACATCAACGCGAAACGCAAAAGATAATTTAACTACAGCATACACCTTCTATATTAATGCCGATAAAATAACCAGAAATTCCATCTTGTCGCGTTGTAGTGGTTTTACCGTGCGCCCTGTATCCAACTGATAATATGACGTTATACAAAAGAAAGGTACTTTCTAAACTTGTCAACGTTCAATAATTAATCAAGAATTGGAGAATGGTAGATTTTTTTTAACCGTCTTGCGTGAGAGTGAATGATAAAGTATCGTAAAGCGATGTGTATTCCTGCCATTCTAATTACTTCTGAGGAGCAATAATGAAAAATCTCTAAATCTTGAATTCTTGATTAAAAATATATCTATAATAAAAAAGTTAGGAATGTAGACAAACATTCCTAACTTTTTTATTTGTGTTTTGTTTCTGCTTCATCCTCTTCTTCTGCCACTTCTGCTGTAAGATTAGCCTTGAGTCTTGAAGAGCGTAACTGCTGTCTGAATATCAGACAGGTGGCAAGGAAATAGACACCAGCCTGTATCCAAAGAGCACGGAACTCGGTGAGAATGTCTGAAAGCGAAGCGCCCATACTGCTGATTCTGAGGAATCCTCTGATGCCGAATGTGGACGGGAAGACCCAAGAGAAGCCTTGCCAGAAAGAAGGCATATTGCTCAGTGGCCATGAAACACCCGTCATAAAGAGCAATGGTACAGAAGTGAAAACTACCAAGAGCATCACATTCTCACGATATCTTACCAAGCACGAAAGCATCAGACCGAAGAAGACGCACGATAAAATATATGGCAAGAGGAAACCGAGAATGGTAGTCCATGTCACCATACTTACGAAACCAAACAGTTTAGGCACTACCAATGTCAGATACATACCCAACACGGCATAAACCATGAAATAAACCAGTGCCTTGCCGAATACGATGCGGTAAATACCACCATAATGCTTGCTCACGGGAATTAATTCTCGGTTTCGGTTGAGTTCTCTTGAAGTACCAGCAGCCATTCCGATACCCAACAACATGGTTTGTTGCAAGATGAGAACCAATACAGCAGGCAAGATGGCATTGCCATATCCCATGGTGGTGTTGAAAATCGGAACCTCATCAAAGGCTAATGGTTCGGTAGTTATTTCATCGTCTCTATTGGTAAAACCACCAGCTTGGGATATCTGAATGCCCGAATTGAGGTGGCTTGCCACACCTTGTGCCGTCTGATAAATGGCCTTATAGGTAAGCATCAAGCTCATGTCGCAGTAGACACCCACATGTGCCTGTTCGCCACGATTCACCTTGGTGTCGAAATCGGCAGGAAAATAGAGTATGCCGTGTACGGCTTGCTTCTGCACCAGCTGCTTTGCCTCGTCGAGACTATTGCAAAAGTAAGTGGCCTTAGCGTCAGACGAAGCATCGTAATCGCGAATAAACTCTCGTGAAGTATGGCTGTGGCTCATGTCTACAATAGCCGTATCCACTTCTCTCACCACCTCGTTGTTGTAAATCCACGAGTAGAGAAGCGGGTAGCCTAATGGTACCAAAATACAGAAAATGAGTACACCCTCGTCACGAAATACATTGCGCATCTCGGTCTTCCAGATGTAGCACATGTCCCATATGCCATTAATAATCTTATATAATAAACTACTTTTTAACATTGAACTCTTTTAACATTGAACTTTATGATTAGTAAAGCCGTTGAATTGGTTTTCCCTTCGGACGCCGAACGTTGTTTCTTCACTCTTCGTTCTTCACTCTTCGTTCTTCGTTCTTCACTCTTCACTTCCCTACGGCAAATACTTGTAAACCAACATGGCCTTCTTGATATTCCAAATGGTGAGCATAGGCAGTGCACAGAAGAGCACCAGGGCGCACCAGTGAAGCATGGCATCGCTCATGGGAAAATCATTGAAGATATTCATTTGGTAAATCATGTAGTAGTGGCGCATAGGGAAGAGCTGTCCGATAGCCTGTATGGGAGAATCCATGGAGAAAAGCGGATAGGTGGCTCCACAGATGGAGAAACTGACAACGCCCCAGAGCGAACAGATGCTCATAGACATACGCAAGGAAGGCATCAGACCGAAGGCAAAGATGCCAAAACACTGGCATGACAATACGCTCAGTATGCCTAAAAGTATGATGGGAAGAACGCCACCAGGATGAGGGAATCCCAATACATAGTAGATGTAGAACTCGAATAGGAGGAAGATACTCAAGAAGATGAGTGTCTGTGGAAGCATCTTGCCTGCGATGGCGAGATATGGATTGTTGTTGGCTATTCGCATCCAGTCTCTTGCTCTATTAAACTTCAATTCTGTTCCTATAGAATAAGGTGTAATCAGGAAGATAAACAACATAATGATTCCTGGCACCATCACGCTCGATAGATAGTAGTTGTAGTTGGAGTAGGGGTTGCCTATCATGTGTAGGTCTACCGCGATGGGTTGTAGGAATGTCATGATCTCGTCATTGGTCTTGCCCAATGCAGAAAGCTTAGCCATGCCAGCTGCAGCGCCTCCTAAAGTGGAAATGGTCTTCAAGTCTCTGAAGAGTAAGGAACCTGCTGCCAGCGATACACTGCTGTAATAGAACGATATCTTGGGCTGATTGGAGGTCATTAAGCCACGTTCTGTCCCTTCTGGTATCAAGAGAAAAGCGTAAATCTCATTGCGCTGGATGGCTTTGCGGGCTTCTGCCATATTCTCGTAATGCGAGACTACCTGAGTGGTCTGGAAGGCATCGAGTTTATGGATAAGCTGGCGAGAGGTGGCAGAGTTGTCTTGGTCTACTACACCAACGGGCATGTCGGTGGGTACGCCTTCTTTCATCAGGCTGGTGAAAAAAAGCATGACAACAATGGGGAATATCACCATGCAGAAGAGATAGATGGGGGTCTTCAGCATGATGCCACATTCGCGCAGGGCAATATGATATAATTTCTTAAACATAAAAGTTATGTACTTTGAACTTGATGATTAGTAAAGGTTGTTGAATTGGCTTTCCCTTCGGATGCCAAACGTTGTTTCTTCACTTTTCACTTTTCGTTCTTCACTTTATTATCAGAGACATGCCTGGTCGGAGACCTTCCAACTTGGTGATAGGACGAGCCTTCACCTCGAAGGTCTTGCGGTCGTAGTCGCCATTATCCTTGGTGGCTTTCCATGTGGCGTAAGAACCCTGGTCCTTCAGGTAATACACCTTCATCTTGATTTCCTTGCCGAAGGCTGGAACGAAGGCGGTAAACTCATCGCCCTTGTTGAGCCCAGACAGGTGGTCTTCACGCACATTGAAGGTACCCCACATGTCGCTCATGATGGAGATGCTCATGATAGGAGAGCCTAACCCCACCAGTTCGCCTACCTTGGGATAGACGTTGCTGACCTCGCCTTCGCATTGTGCTATCTGAACAGTTTCCTTCAATAGATTCTTCACAACATCTACGGCGTTCTTTGAGGCTTGTGTGTTGCTGGCTGCCATGCGCTTCTCTTGTTCGCGGGCACCATTCTTGGCCATTTCATACTGGCTCTTGGCTGCTGCCACCTGGGCTTCTGTTGCCTTATAGGCAGCAAAGGCTTCATCGCGCTTCTGACCGCTGATAACACCTTCGTTATAGAGGTTTTGCATACGGTCGTAGGTCTTCTTAGCAATAGTAGCTGCGGCTTCTGCCTGCTGAACCAGTTGATAAGCTCCCTGTATCTGCTCCTTGCGGGCACCAGCATCGGTCAAATCTTTCATGGCCTCTGCGGCTGCATTGGTGGCCTGGAGCATCTGCTCCTGTGACTTCATCTCTGGTACTTCCAGGATGGCGAGGGTGTCGCCTACATGCACATAGTCGCCTTCCTTGACACGAAGTTCTACGATGCGACCTGGTAACTTGCAAGATACTCGGTATTCTGAAACTTCTACTTCGCCTTGTATGGTGTCGTCGTTGCGCTCGATGGTAAAGAAACCGATGACGCCTACGATGATGACTACTGCTGTAAAGCCGATGACGGCCAGCAGAATATTGTTATGTTGAGATTTCTTTGACATAGTTTCTATGTTATATATATGTTATAATGTTTTGTTAATGTCACGTAAAATATGATGATCACTGTATATTCTTATTTCAGAATACCAAGTGCCTTGTTGAGACCTACCTGGGTGAGCTTCACATCGATTTCGGCATCTATCTTCTGGCTCTGTGCTTTTTGCCATGCAGTCTGTGCTGCCATGACATCGGTCACGTCCATCACGCCTTCCTTAAATCCTAAGTTGGCGCAGCGTAGGTTTTCTGCTGCACTGTTGATGTTCTTGCGGGCCATGTTGAGCTTCTTCTCTGCTTCCTTCACTTTGAACTGGCTCTGTGTTACCTGTAGCTGTATCTTCTCGCGTGTGTCGTCGAGATTCAGTTGGGCTATGTTGGCTGTTGCCTTGGCTGCACGTACTTTATAGGCTCCCTCGCCCCAGTTCCATACGGGTATTTGTACGAGTACGCCCACATTCCATACGCCAGTGAAGTTTTTCTGGAAACCATTCCATACGTTAGGATTGGAAATCATATAACCACCCGTGAGTGCCACGTGTGGCAAGAAGGCTGCTCTCACCAAGTTGGTGGCTTGTTTGGAGGCGTCTGCTACGTTCTGCAGAAGGCGAAGCTCAGGACGACTACTAAGGGTGGAGTCTCCCAAGGCTGCCTGTTGCTCCGCATGGGTGCTGGCAATACTGATGCTCAGGGCATCTTTGTCTTCATCAGCAAGGATTATCTCCTGATCCATGGGTATACCGCAGAGTTGGCAGAGGAGCATCTTCGAGAGTGCAAGTCCGTCTTCTACCTGGGTGATTTGCATTTCTGCTTCGTTGACTTTTACGTCTACTTTCAGACCGTCGGCTTTGGTGGCAACACCTTGCTGAATCATCTTGTGGACATCTTCGTTGAGCTTTTTGACCAAATCGCGGTAGCTGGTGGCAAGTTTCTCTTTCTGCTTGAGCGAGACAACCATCCAGTAGGCTTGGTCGATGCTGTAGAGGGTGGATTGGGTCTGCAGGTCCAGGTCGTTGGCAGCGATGTTCTCGCCGATGTCTGCCAATTTGTTGGCTGCTATGATGGCGCCACCCATGTAGATGGGTTGTCTGAGCATCACGCTTCCTGCAAAGATGTTTCTTGTGTCTGTGCGGAAGGCATCGACGATGCCTTGTCCTGTGGCATTCAGTTTGTTTGCCACAGGTGCCATCTTCTCGCCCAATATTTGGCCTAACTGCTGAGCTGCGTCGGGTGATATCTGACCTTGCCCAACCAACTGCCCGAGAAGTTCGTTCATACCGCCCGATAAACTTGAAGAGAGGTCGGTGCCAAGATTGCTCAGTGTTGATTTCTGACCCTTGTTGAGTAATGATATCTCGCGGCTAAACCATTCATAGCCTCCCATGGCATCTATCTTGGGGAGATATTGGGTTCGGGCTGATTTGCGCAGGTTGTAAGCCACATCTTTCTTGAGTCTGGAGGCATTGATCTGCTTGTTGTTGCGAAGCGCTATGGCACGGCAACTGTCGAGGCTCAAAGTTGTTTGTGCTTCGGCTGATAACAATGTCCCTAAAAATGCGAAAATAGTTACAATCTTTTTCATTCCTTACTTTAAAAATAACTTTAATAGAATGCAAAAGTATGGAAATATTTCTAAAATGCAAAACAAATGATATTATCATTTATTTAAGAAATAAAAAAAGTCTTATTTTGTGGAAAAATAGAACATATTACACATTGCCACTTGTCTGATGTAGAGATACTTGAAGGCTAAAATTCCTCTTCTATATATCCGTCCCAAGTGGGGTCGAAAGTCACGTCTATGCTACTTCCATCTTCTTTTCCGCCAAAGAGATTGAGCGAACAGGTTGTCACATTGTTTTGTTTGATTTCAATGTCTTTTAGGTCTTTTGTGACGATGGTTTCTCCTTGCTTATTGTTGACGGTGATGGTGATATGCAACTTCTTTCCACTGCTATGAGGAAAAGTGTAGATGGTGTAGTCTTTCTGTTGGGGATTTATCTCTCGCTCCTCTGTCTGACGACTTTTCACACACCCATATCCTGTAGTGGCATCAAGGGTGCTGCTGCCTCCTGTGTAATAGAACTTAATGCTCTTAGCGGTGGTAGGGATAGCGTCTTTGATGTGGAGTACAAACATACCTGTGGCTCGCTGTGGAGTAATGGTTTTTATGGTGCTTTCTTCGGTAACATCAAGGGTGGAGTAGTGGTAGAAAGTATCGGTAGTTTTGTTATTGTCAAAGGTGATTTTTTCGGGTGATGTAGTGGTGGCATTTCCTTCTCCATTGTGTCCTATTACGACTACTTGGTATTCTCCTTCGCTTAAGGCAAAGGTGGCCTTACCAAAGTTGGCAGAGGCTTGGGTTTGATGGAGGTTCTTTACTTTGGCTCCATTGCGGAAAATACTGAACGTAATGCGCTTGCAAAGGGATTTTTCTGTTTCGGTTATTTGCAGGGTCACATTCCCATTGCTCTCGGAGACATCTCCAGTTTCGCTGGATTCTTCGAGTGCGAATTTTTCGCATGAGACCCATGTCAAGGCGAAGATTATCAAAGGTATAAGATAGGCTTTTCTCATGCTACAAAGGTAACGCTTTTTTCGTAATTAACAAAAATAAATAGCATTTTTTCATTCAGAACTCTTGAAATGCTTATCTTTGCATGGGATATCTTGCACTCGGCAACTTGAAAGTAAATATTCTTTGTGCTCGTAAGTGTGCAGATATGGATTCTTAAAATTTTAGTTGTGATGAATAGAAATATAAAAGCTTTGTTTTTTGATATTGATGGTACACTCGTCAGTTTTCGTACTCATTTGATTCCGCAAAGCACAGTAGAAGCTTTGCAGGAGGCTAAACGGAATGGTGTGGCGATCTATATTTCTACGGGACGTCCTTTGATGATTATCAATAATTTGGGACAGATAGAACATTTGATAGATGGTTATATTACCACCAATGGTGCTCGTTGCTTTGTGGGAGATCATACGGTTTGCTTGCGACCCATCTCTCGGAAAGATGTGGATGAGGTTGTGGCTGATGCCGACCGCTGTGATTATCCTGTCATTGTGGTAGGAGAGCGTCATTTGGTGGTTTATCATCCTACAGATATTGTAAGAAAAATTTTTGTAGAAGGACTTGGAGTCGTTAACTTAGATTTTAGTACCCAACTGGAGACTTTGGCAGATGAGGAGATATTGCAACTAACACCTTTCTGTAGTGCAGAACAAGAGGCTGAGTTAATGCCTCGATTAAGTAATTGTACTTCAGGTAGATGGCATCCTGCTTTTACTGACATCACATCGGGAGAGGCAGATAAAGGAAAAGGATTGCATGCCATGGCCCAATATCTGGGATTAGATATTGCAGAAACGATGGCTTTTGGCGATGGAGGTAATGACATTTCTATTATTCGGGAAGCTGGCGTGGGAGTTGCTATGGGTAATGCGAATGAAGAGCTCAAGGTTTGTGCTGATTTTGTCACCTCTTCGGTAGATGAGGATGGCGTCAAGAATGCGCTTCTTCATTTTGGAGTCATTTGATGTCGCTTTTCTTTTATGATGATGTTTTTGCACTTTGTCTCTTTTGTAGCAAATCTGCCCTAAAAAATGAAAGTACTTGCGTTGGCCATCGCAAGTACTTTCGTTGGCAGTTGAGAGTACTTTCATTGGCCAACGCAAGTACTTTCATTTTTTAGGTGTGTTTTTTGCCTTTTCTGCTCGATGTGGTTTCTCCACCTTCAGGTTGTGGTTTCCAGATTCAGTTTTACCGGACAGCAATAATTCAGTTTACGCCTCCTATGAAGGCTTCCTCATTTGTTCCCCCTTTCAGTATTCCTTTTTCTTCTCAAGCACGCACCTGTGCGGGCGCACACGCGCTGCGTGTGCCTCACGTGTAT
>ULTW01024703.1_pt1 | contig 9978 bp, 7 predicted proteins | sample 1957961 | NCBI WGS metagenome assembly ULTW01 (sample SAMEA4835744, study PRJEB28245) | human gut metagenome | biome: gut microbiome; material: fecal sample | place: Denmark | collected 2008 | reverse complement strand
GATATGGCTGATGCCAAGAGCATGCTCGAGAGCATCGCACGCAGCTTCGGCTACATCTATGGTCGTGAGAAGCATGTCCGCATCAATACCATCTCTCAGAGCCCTACAGCAACAACTGCAGGTAAGGGTATCAAGGATATCGCGAATATGATGGACTTTGCTGACAAGATGTCTCCACTCGGAAATGCGGTAGCAGAGGATTGTGCTAACTATTGCGTAATGATGTTCTCTGACTTCACCCGCAAGGTAACTATGCAGAACCTCTTCCACGATGGTGGTTTCTCATCTATGGGTATGAGCCTCCGTGCCATGAACCAGTATGCTAAGGATATGACTCCTTACGAGGATGAGAATGGTAAGGTTATCTACGGATAATAGAAAAACAAGGAAAAGATGATATTCTATATATCATCACATCTACTCATAATAGGCAATATACGCTCATTCCTGCAGGGAAAGAGGTGTATTGCCTATTTGTTTTGCGACTCACACCGAACGAAGTAAGCACGTGCGTCGAACGAAGCACGCTCTCACATCGAACGAAGCACGTGCTTACTTCGAACGGTGCACGTGCTTACTTCGAACGGTGCACGGCGCATAATACATAGACTTTACACTATATAAATAGTTATCTTACGTTGTTAGAATATACGTTTTACACAGTCTGCAAATCCTATTCTAGATGGCTCAGACAAGAAGTAACCAGTGCTGACGTAGTATCAGGAAGTGCTATATATTATTCCTAAATGGCATCCGAAAGGAGTAATATTTCTACAAATACTGCTTCTTTTTGTAGGAATGCGACACTTTTTTTAGGGAATGCGACACCTTTTTTCAGAGAAAAACACTATTTTTGTGGCACGAATGAAATATTTGAATCTTATGCCATAAAACAAGATTTGGCTTCCCTGCTAATCATATCGGCAAGTCTCATAATATTTTCTGAAGTAAGTAAATGACATTAATGTAGAGTTATATATATGATGAATCGTTCAACGACACAGATTAGACTACTGGTTGCCGTGCTTGTTTCCATCCTTTCCTTTTCCTTTGCGAAAGCGGAAGCCAGCGATAGTAACCTGCCAGATTCCAAAGGATGGTATCTGGGCGTGGATGGCGGATTGCCTTTCGGCTTATCCACTTTTTCCAGTTTCGGACACGACAAGACCCACATGGGCTGGGCTGCCGGCATCTATGGCGGCTATCGTTTCAACCCCATTTTCTCAGCAGAACTCTCTGCCAGATATGGAGAGGTGAACCTGTCGGCACAAGACTGCTGCGTGGAGCGCAACTACTGGCTGGGGAGCGATGGTATGTTCTACAAAGCAAGTGTCCTGGGTATGGATAGCTGGGAATATGCCCAGCTGAAAAGCCATGTCAGGATGGGCTGGTATGGTGCAAGGGGTCACGTGAATCTGCTGGGGCTGTTACGCAATACCGCTCACAGCCGCTGGACTATAGCCGTATCTCCTCATCTCTATGCAGTGACCACCTGCGCAGATATCCAGACCCTGGCAGATAATGCTGAGGTGGTGAAAGGCTCTACCCGCTGGCATCTGGGCTATGGAGCCAGCTTGCAGGCTGGTTACCAGTTGACCTCCAATCTTAATCTGGGCATCTATTCCGGTTTGACACGCCTTTCAGGAGAACGTATGGACGGAATGCCGGAACATCTGCACAAGAACAACTTCGTATGGGAAAGCGGTATAAGATTGGGAATCAGCTTCGCCAAGACGAAGAAAGAAAAGCTGATGGAAACATCGCCGATGCCGCAGCAGGAAGTTCTGATGCAGGAGACACAGCAGACATTGAAGCAGGAGACACAGCAGCAGGAATCTGCCCCAGAGGTGAATACAGCCAAGCAGCTGCAGACGACAGATAAGGCGGAAACCAAGGTTGCCGTACAAGGCGCAGCTGAATCAGCAAAGGTGACATTCCCTGCCATCTATTTCGGTTTCAACCGCATTACCATTCGCCCAAGCGAGGTATCCAAGCTGAAAAACATCCTCTGTATATTGAAGGAGAATCCTGAAATGAAGGTGACGGTGACCGGCTGGTGCGATACAAGGGGCAGCGTGGCTGTAAACAGACGCATCTCCCGCCAGCGAGCACAAGTCCTGAAGAACTGGCTTGTGAAGAGAGGTATTGCTGCGAGCCGCATCTCGGTAGTAGGAAAGGGAAGCGACGCTTCCCGAACAGCCCCAAAAGCCCGCCGAGTAGAGACTACAAATCATCATCTGTAACCCATAAAACAAGATAGGAAATGAAAGCAAAAAAAAGATTTAATATTTGGTTATGGGTGCTGCTAGGCGTCCCATGCCTATTGGTAAGTTGCGATCATGATGTCCATGATGGCGAAGGGGATGGAGGCTTGTCGGTTTCGCTCGCCTGGGCAGACGAAGTCGATGAGGGTACGGAAGTGAAGGATGTGAAGACATGGATCGTGAATGTCACTGATGGTACGCAGGTGGTGCAAAGACAGCATGGCAGTGCGCAGGAAATGGCAAGCGAGCACTATGATATGTCGGAAGGTCACTACCGCATTCTCACCACAACCAACCTGGTGGCTCCGTTCACCATCAGTGAACAGACAAGAGCCATTGCCAACATGAATAATCTGGTGCTAGGACTGTCGAATCCGAGTGCTTCAACCGAACATGCCTATTATGGTGTAACAGACATCGTCATCGACAAGGAGGATGTGCACTATATCACAAGAAGCGAAATGCGCCGTATACTTGCAGAATTGACCATCTTCATTGAAGGAGTTCCTGACAATTTTGCAATGATAGGCAAGGTTCTGAATGTGGCAACCGGACTCCTGCCCCTGCAAAAGAATGAGGATGGAACTTTCGGAACGGTAAGCTATACCAAGGAAGAGTGTGATATACCTTTGAAAATCGCAGTGCCTGGCGAAACTTTAAGAATGGAAACATTACGCTTGATGCCGACAGCCAACGGTTTTCATACCACCAAGTTGTTTATCCAACTGATTTCTCCTGGGGGAGTAGTTAGCAACTACGACATCGAAGCACCCGTCATGAAGTCTGGTGGCAAGTACCAAATAAACTTGGAATACGAGGCGATGAAACCTTACATGTATCTTACGAGTACGAAGATAGATGACTGGACAGAAGGCTGGGTATATCGTGGTGAAATCCTGAATCCGGAAGATTAAGTGGCTCTATCATTCAAGCAAGAATCAAAACGAGAATATAAACATAAAATAGTAAAAGATATTGAAAATGAAGACTTATCTCTTTGCCCTGATTGCAATGGCTTTGACATTGGGCAGTTGTTCTGACAACGAGAATGGTATCGGATGCGAGACCTCCAAGTATATCACCGTTTCTACCAGTATCGGTAATATGACACGTGTTGCCACAGATGCAAATGGAGATCAAACCTTTGAGGAGGGTGATGAAATCAGTGTGTATGCCTGGACGGGAGATGCAACCACTGTTCCGGCAGCAACCGGACGTGTGGTGGATAATGCCATCAACAAACTGACCAAAGGCTCATGGATATCTACTCCGCAGATGCTGTGGAAGAACAACCGCGACAAGCATTATTTCATCGGTGTATATCCTACAAAAGCCATTTCCGACCTTACTGCCGGAGAATATGCATTTGATGAGACAAAGCAAGTGGAAAGCGACCTGCTGGTGGCTGTGAATACTGACGGAATAACTGCAGAAGGCAAACAGGCAGTGCCGCTTACCTTTACCCATGTAATGGCTAAACTTGTAGTAAATCTCACCTATAAGAACCAGTGGGGAACAGAGGGACCTACCGTAGATAAGGTTGTTGTAGGTGATGCCGTAAAAAGTGCAACCGTCAATTATCTCACCAAGGTTGTCACCCCATCTGCAGTAGCAGAAGATAAAGCCAACTTCGATATGCCAGCATTAACCGCCAACAAGCAATATGCTTCCATCATCATCCCGCAGGATGGCGTTCAGAAGATTACCGTCGTGATAGGCGGCAAGAACTTCATCTATGACAACGGCACACCTTTCAAGTTTGAGAGTGGCAAGGTTACAACCGTCAACCTGGTGGTAGGTCGTGATACAATTACCCTGAATGAAGTAAAGATTACCGATTGGGAGACCAGTACCCCTATTACCGGTGAAGCAGTTGATTAAATTAATATTCAACTCTAAAAACAGAATGATATGAAAGTAATACATTTTTTCGCAATAACAGCCATGGCAGCAGCCATGATTACCAGTTGCTCTAGCGAGGACGAACTGTCACAGAGCAATTATCCAAGTGATAACATCATCCGCATTACTGCAGGAGTGAACAATGCCAAGACTCGTGCTGAGGGAACAGGCGTTTCAGCAATGGACAAGGATTTCTCCTTGACCATCGTGAACAAGAATGCTGAGAGCACATTGGCTAATAAATATACCTATATAAATAAGGTGTTCTCAAAGAAAACTGGCGACTGGGCTTGCTCAGAGACTCTGCTTTGGCAGAATGCCACAACACCTGTAGACATCGTGGCTTTTGCTCCGGCTCAAGATGGTAAATTCAGTGGTGTTTATGCTGATGGTAGTATCAATCCTATAACTTATAGCATAGCTACCGACCAGTCTAAAAAGTCAGACAATAACGACTTGCTGTACTATTATGCTCCAGGCTTCAACCCTGGCGAAAGTCTCGTGGATAAGAAGCTGAATATCCAGTTCAACCATGCTTTCTGTATGATTGACATCAACGTGACTTTGGGAACCGAGTTCAACAAGCCTGATATTCTTGAAAAATCTCCTATCACAGAGGTGACCTTAGAAGGAACAAAAATTAAGGCGAATGTAGATGTTAAAAACGCTACTAACATCGTAACAGCCAGCGAAGAAGCTACTGCTGCCAAAATCATCACCACCAAAGGTTCCTTCGACAAGGCTGCAAATGCAGAAGCTAAAGCCATCTCACGCTTCTCTTGCATTGCCATCCCACAGACGGTTGCTGCCAACACCTTCAAGGTGTCTTTGAAGACTGCCAACAAGCTCTATGAATGGACTTATGACAAAGCTGTCGAGCTGAAGAGCGGCCACAGATATACCCTCAATCTTACCATGGGTGATGATGTGGTATTGTTGAAGAATGGTGACATCACCGCTACTCCATGGGGAAATGGCGAAGGCGGCACTCTTGAGACAGACTAAAGAACATGAACTTAAAATAGAACAACTATGAAATATCAGAAGATATTGGGTCTTGTAGCAACAGCCGGCTTGTTCCTGGCTGGCTGCGCTACAGATTCCGACAACAGTAATACATGGCTCAGCGATCCGAATGCCGTTCACGTATCGGCTTCGGTGGGCAGCATCTTTACCCGAAGCAATCCGGCAGCTACAGATGAAGCCGGACAGAAGAGTTTCGACGATGGGGATGTCATGGGTGTCAGCAACAATGGCAAATCGCTCAACTATACCTTCAATGGCACCGACTGGCAGCCAGGTAATGCTTCCGATTATCTGGTATGGGACAATAGTAACCTCACCTTCCAGTGCTGGTATCCTGCTGATGGCAAGAATTCCTTCAGCAAGGGCTATGTCCTGGAAGACCAGAGCGATGCTAAGAATATGGCGAAATCAGATTATATGACGGCAGAGAAAAAACTTGATGCTATTCCTGGTAGCCGCAAACTTGAAGTGGCACTGGAGCGCAAGACTGCCCGTCTGATTCTCAATATCCAGAGTTTTAACGACCAGTTTGATGCCAGCACCAAGGTCAACCATATCCGCATCGCAAGCAAGGCATCTACTGATGCCAGCGAATCATCTATCGTCAATATCAAGCCTTTGCAGGAGGGTGAGGGTGGAATCAACACAACCTATACTGCCCTGGTTGCGCCTGGTACTACCGAGGGACACCTCTATTTCTCTGCAGATGAATCCACCGAAACTCCGCTTGTTGTCAAGACAGGAACATTGGAAGCTGGCAATAGCTATACCTACAATCTTATTGTGGGTAAGGACAAGGTAACCGTAGGTGATGTTACTGTGGCTGACTGGGGAACAGGAAAAACACTAAACGGAGTGACTGATGTAAAAGACAAGACTCCTTATGTCACATTCTCAGCTCCTGCAGAGCAGAAGTTTAAGATGGTATGCTATGATGGTTATACCATTTCCAACCTTGAATATTCCGTGAACTTCGGAGACTGGAAGGAAGTAAAGGATGGCGAAGGCGTTACTTTTGGTGGACAAAAGGGCGGTCTCCGCTTGCGTGGTAAGAATGTTAATGGTACAGCATCAGCTTCCGCTTATGGCTACTCTACCATTACCTTTACTAAAGATGATGTAAAGGTAGCATGCACAGGTGATATCCGCACGCTGTTGGATTGGGAAAACTATAAGACTGTCGATACCAAAGATGCCCGCTTCATTTATTTGTTTGATGGTTGCAAAGTCTTGACTTCAGCCCCAGATCTGCCAGGCACGACTTTGGCAGAGGACTGCTATTATTTTATGTTCCAGAACTGCACCTCTCTCAAAGTTGCTCCTGCGCTGCCTGCCACGGAATTGGCTAATGCTTGCTATTGTGGAATGTTCTATGGTTGTACCTCCCTAGAAACAGCCCCAGAATTGCCAGCAACGGACTTGCCTGGTAATTGCTATAATGCAATGTTTTATGGATGTAGTAAGCTCATGTCGTTCACCTTATTAGTGCCTAAGACTAGTATTTCTAATTATCCTTATAATAGTATTTCTAATTGGCTAGCAGGTGCAGGAACAGACGCAACATCCCGCACCCTAAAAGTGAAGGACAAGGCAGCCTACGATGCATTGGTAGCGAAAAAACTTGATGAAAACTGGAAGATAGGCAAATGCACCGTGCTGGATGAAAATGGCAATGCAATAACAGAATAATAACCAAGAGCGCAACCCCGCCAGGCGTCCCGGCGGATTTGAAATCCGCCGTAAAAAAAGGTTCGACCTATTAAAACCGGGGGATTTGTAATCCCCCAACACAGCAAAAGGAAATGCATTCTCCTTTGCTGCGGATTGCAAATCCGCAGAGCCTAAATAGGTTAGGACATTTTTTAACGCCGGATTCCAAATCCGGCGGAACGCCTAACGGGGAACGCCCATAACTCTAAAAACATAGCGAGATGAAAGCAATACAATTTTTCGCAATAGCGGCATTGGGGGCTGCCCTGTTTGCCAGTTGCTCCAACGAGGAGGAACTGGAAACGGGCAGCTATCCTAGCGACAACCTCATCCGTGTTACTGCCGGAGTAAACAACGACATGACACGCAGCGATGAGGCGACTACTGCATTGACCAAGGATTTCTCGCTGACTGTGGTGAACAATACGAATGATAAATACAGTTATGCCAACGAGATCTTCTCATTGAACAACAACCACGAATGGACCTGCAGCAACAAACTGTTGTGGCAGAATTTAGCAACCCCGGTTGAAATCGTGGCTTTGTATCCCGCAACGGATGCCAACACATTCTCCGGCGTGTACTCAAAAGAGAACAAAAGCTACGGCACGATTACTTATGGCGTAAAACCTGATCAGAGCACAGACGATAAGACTAACGACCTGCTCTTATATCATAACGCCAATTTCGTACCGAAGAATAATCTGGAAGACGGCAAACTGAATATCCTATTCAATCATGCCTTCTGCCGGGTTGATATCGAAGTAACCATCGGCTCCGAGTTCAATGCAACCAATGGTCTTGCAGAAAATCCTATCAAAGGAATCAGGGTAGAAGGAACAAAGACAACTGCTGAAATCGGTTTTGTATCAACAGAACCTTTCTTTACCGTTACTTCATCAGAATCAGAAGATGCAACCAGCATCACCCCTACCTCACGCGATTTCACCCCAGCAGCCAGTGCTTCGAATCAAGCCGTAGCCAGATATTCCTGCATAGTGATTCCGCAAACCGCCACCTTGAAGGTGGTGCTGCATACCAGCGACAGGGAATATGAATGGACTGGCACAGAGATGGCGTTGGAGAGCGGCAAACAATACACCCTGCAGCTGAACATGACCAATAAGTCGGCAACGGCAAGGAATTTCATCCTCAGAGAGAGAAAGTGAAAAGATAACGCAAAAAGAGACAGAACATGAACAAGACGATAAAACTCCTTTGCACATGGGCAGCCGGACTGCTCCTGGCAGGATGCAGTTCGGAAGCTGATATGTCAAAGCTGATGGATTGGCAAAGCAATCCCGATGCCGTTCACTTCACGGCATCGGTGAATAATGCCACCACCCGAACCAATCCTGCAGCAACAGATGCTACCCAGACAAAATTCAACGAGAACGACCAGGTTACCGTGTCCAACAATGGTAACCAGGCCGACTATGCCTATAACGGAAAGTCATGGGCTCCTGCCATAGCCGACAAGTATCTGTTGCTGGACAAGTCCAATCTGACATACAACTGCTGGTATCCTGCCGGTGGCAATAACACCGCCACCGTCGGTTATCTGACTGCTGACCAAAGTTCAGCGGAACTCATGGCGAAGTCTGATTATATGAATGCGGAGAAAACTCTCAATACAGCTGATGAAGCGCTCAACTTCAATCTGGAGCGCAAGACAGCCCGCCTGATTCTCAAAATCAGCGCATTCACAAAGCAGTTTGAATCCACCCCTACCATCAAACAAGTGCGCATCGTCAGCATGGCTTCTACGGCAGCGGGTGAAACAAATACCATCGACATCACGCCATTAACCAGCGGAGGCGGCGGTGTCGGTACCACCTATACTGCCCTTGTAGCCCTAGGCAAAGTAGTAGCCAAGCTTTATTTCAGTGATAATACAAGCACTGAAGAACCTCTTACGATGACAACAAACGTCACCGCAGCTGGCAACAGCTATATCTATAATCTGAATGTAATCAAAAGAACGAAAATTGAAGTAACAGGAATCAAAGCAGGGCCATGGACTGCCAACGGAACTACGACAGGCGATTTAATCTGTTATCCATACGTCACCTTTAAGGCAGATACTGAGCAGAAGTTTAAGATGACAACCAAAAATTACACCATCTCAGGTCTTGAGTATTCTGTGAATTATGGGGAATGGAAGACTGTTGTAGCAAATGAAGAAGTTACCTTCGGTGGAGCAAATGGCACCCTTCGTTTGCGTGGCACGAACACTGATGGAACTGGGTCTGCATGGAATAGAAATTCAACCATCACATTTACTGACCCAAATATGAAAGTAGCTTGCACAGGCGACATCCGCACGCTGCTGAATTGGAAAAGCTATAGTACGGTAGATACCCAAAATGCCCAATTCTATAGGTTGTTTTATAATTGCCAAGCATTGACCTCTGCCCCAGAATTGCCTGCTAAAACGTTAGCGAATTACTGCTATGGAGAAATGTTCTCTGGTTGTACAAGTCTCACATCTGCCCCCAAATTGCCTGCTACAACGTTAGCGACAGATTGCTATTATGGTATGTTCTATGGTTGTACAAGTCTCACATCTGCCCCAGTATTGCCTGCTACAACGTTAAAGGGAAGCTGCTATAGTGGAATGTTCCAAAATTGTACAAGTCTCACATCTGCCCCAGTTTTGTCTGCTACAGAATTAGCGGGAAGCTGCTATTTTGATATGTTCTCTGGTTGTACAAAATTGTCAACCGTCACTATGTTGGCACCAAGCGATCAAATTACGAACACATCTTTTTGTTGCACTAATTGGTTGGAAAATGCCGGAACCGACAAAAGCGTAAGTTCTCGTACTCTCAAAGTACAAGATGAGGCTGCCTATAATGCGTTGAAAAGTGATACAGATTATCTTCCTTTTAATTCAAAGTGGAAGAAAGGCACATCAGGTACTATCGTGAAAGATAAAAATAACAAAGATATATAATAACATCCCCCAAAAGGTCTATATGCCACGATGAACGGGTGGCATATAGACCCTTGATTATATGGTGATATTTGTAATCACATCTCCGCTTTCTGTTTTTTATGAATTGCTCAGATTCTT
>ULTW01030755.1_pt1 | contig 9988 bp, 9 predicted proteins | sample 1957961 | NCBI WGS metagenome assembly ULTW01 (sample SAMEA4835744, study PRJEB28245) | human gut metagenome | biome: gut microbiome; material: fecal sample | place: Denmark | collected 2008 | reverse complement strand
TTTTTAGCCATATTGGTAGGGCAGGCATCCTCCGGATTTATGTAGAGATTCGGATTAAGCTTCTGCGTTATTTCATTCACGGGCTTTACCACCTTGGCGTAAGCATCCGGGTCGGTTCCGATGTAATTGAGGAGCTCCTTGGCTGTAGCTTCCACTTCCTTCTCGTACTCGGCCGTGCAAGTTTTGCACCCCATTACATTCTTGCTTATATTTTTCTTTTTATTATTTTTCTTTTTATTATATATATTATTATTAATAATGGGGTGCAAGGTTTGCACGCTTTCGTTCAAATCGTGGCTGTTTTCCATGTCTTTCTCGTCGCTGACATGCCAGATCGGAGTGTAAAAAGCCATGAGATTCTGCTCGGTATGAGGCTTCTCATCATTCTTCCAGATGAATCCGAATCCTGAGCATCTGAGCAGGATTTCCACGAAATCATGTCGGCTATGGAATCGCAGTCCCTCTGTGATATCAGAAAATCTATAACTGTCGTACAGTTTCTGCTGATTCATCCATGCTGGTTCTCCGAAGTAGAGCATCAGCATTTTGCGGATCTGCGTATCCGTCAGCCCGCTGGTATGCCAGCTGGCGATGAGTCTTCGCTCCGTCTTGATATCGATGCAGGTGGTGAGCGGCTGGATGGTGTAGCAGGTGTCATTGCTGGTTGTGTTGTTTTTCATTTCAATTTACCATTTACGTTAGTGAATATGTTGAAGTATAATACATTCATTTCGTTAAGCTGATCCAGGCTCTTGATGGAGAGGGTCAGATAAAAACCGAATGTTCCGAATGCTTTACGAAATTCCTCTCTCATATCGTCGATATCTTTTTTGCTCATGTTGGCAATCACCCCACGGAAGCCTCCTTTCTTTTTCACGCAGTCAACTTCAAAGTCTGGGTCTTCGTTGAGGGGTGGTTCCAGGAGGAGGATGCACACGGCAATTCGCTCGATAGCTTCCGTTGACAGGCAGCAGTTGTCGGGTACGTTCTGGTATTTGTTGAACGCCATGTTGTGTATTCCACTTGTCTCGTGAAAGGCTGATTTCGTAATATCGTATTTCTCAATCAACATTCGGATGAATCGGCTGATGTTCAAGGTTTCTGATCTACGGATGTTCCATCTTGTGGCATAGCCAATGAGGTTTTCTGCCTTCTCTGCATCATATTTTATGTAGATGGTAGCCTTGGTTCTTGGTTTGTTTTTTGTCTTCTTTTTCATTGCTTTTGTTTTATGCAAAGGCGACATTGCCTTACGCATTGCAAAAAAATGAAAATTCCGTGACATAACCAAAGAGATGAATACTTCGTGACTATAGTAGATGAAGTGATAAAAATATTTATTTGCCAGTTAATATTGCGAGATTTAACAGAAATAATTTGGTGGTTTCGAATAATTGGCGTATATTTGCAGGATAGGAGTTAAAACAATTCATTCAATTAATAAATAGTAAGTTATGATGGTATATGTTGCAAATCCACTTTATGATGCCGTGTTCAAATACCTGATGGAGGACGAGCGCATCGCCAAGACCATTCTTTCTGCACTCTTGCAGAAGGAGGTGCTGGAGGTAAAGATGCGCCGCAACGAATACAGCAATATCAATCGCAATGCCATTTCCATGTTCAGAATCGACTTTGCCGCCAAGGTGAAGGAGAAGGATGGATCACAGAAACTGATTCTTATCGAACTGCAGAAGACGTGGCTTGAGACGGAAACTTTACGCTTCCGCCAATATCTCGCCTTGCAATATAACAACAAGGAGAATATGACGAAAGAATCTGACAATAAATATGCTCTTCCTACCGTAGCCGTATATCTGTTGGGTCATCGTGTAGGTGAAATCAATGAGCCTGTGGTCTATGCCCAGCATCGCATTTACGACTATGAGGGTAAGGAGGTGTTGCTTGATCAGCCTGATCCGTTTGTGGAGAGTCTGCAGCACGACAGCATTATCGTACAGATTCCTTTGCTAAGAGGCAAGGTGAATAATCACTTGGAGAGAGTGCTGAGTGTCTTCGACCAGACTCTTGCTTACGAGGAGGATAAGAGAGTATTGAGAGTAGATGAATCGCAGTATGCTGGTGATGGTGAAATGGAATATATTGTTCATCGACTTCAGTCGGCTGCCGCTGATCCTGAAATGCGTTATCAGATGAATGCTGAGGAATATTTTATTCCACCATTGCAGGATCGTGATACTGTGATTATGGAGCAGACAAAACTTATAGAACAGAAGGATGCTGCCCTTTTATAGCAGCAGATTTTGGAATGCCTGCATCAAATAGCTAAAGAATTACAGACTGCCGTAATTTAAAACACGACAGTTTTCATATAATGACAGGAAGATTGTTAATAGATTTCTGAGCCCCTGGTGCGTGACGCATCGGGGGCTTTTTCATCTCCAAACGTTAAAAACGAGTTAAACATAAAAGAAAATTTATGTTTTGCCTGGTTATTAAAAGAATTTTATGTATCTTTGCTTCGTGAATAGATAACTAGATGTTTGACAATTTAAAATTCAACAGATGAATGAAGAAGAGCTAGAAAAGCAGATTAGAATGAAGAAGAAGCTGCTAAGTGATTACATCAGGCTGAGAGAGGCTTATTACATTGATGACGAAACATATTGGAAGTTTACAGACAGCGTTTTAGACCAGCTTTCAGTTCTGATTAAGAAAAGAAAAAAGAATTAAAAATTTCCCCACCTTCAGAAGGGATTTAAAAAAGATAAGATTATGAATAATAACATAGATTTACTTAGGGAATACGCTTCTCTTGCAGGCAAGGAAGACGAAATGAGCGAAGCTCGAAAAACTGAGATTTTAAACTACATCAAATTAAATGCTGATGATAGTGATAGAGAGGAGGCGAAGGTTTTTCTCAACCAAAAGATCGAGCAGCTTCAGAGCGAAGTCCTGGCTTTGCGTGAGCAGCTTACAAAGGAAGATTACAAGTTGCTGCCACTTCGATACATCGCACAGGAATACTTCGGAAAAAGCGCAGCATGGCTCTCTCAGCGTCTCAATGGCTCAGAGGTTCGCGGTCATGTTTACACGCTCAATTCCGAGCAGAAAGATATTTTCAATCGTGCCGTTCAGGAGATTGGACAACGCATTAGCTCTTTGCAGTTAGCATAGAGTTATCTATTCACACAACTCTGTCCCCGGCACGATTCCGTGCCGGAGACTTCATTTGAGCAATTTTTGATATGAAAATTATTAAACCAAACGATGATCAGACCAAGGATAGCGCTGTAAAGCAGCGCATCTAGGATATTCAGATGCTCGTGTCGTGGCGAGAGATAGCACATACATATTTCGGCAAGTCGGCATCTTGGCTTTATCACAAGCTCGATGGCATTGATGGAAATGGTGGAGTGGGAGGTTTCACCGAAGAAGAAAAAGCAATGCTCCGTGGAGCGTTATGCGAGGTTGCAAATCGCATTCGTGCAGCTGCAGACAGAATATAAAAATGAGGCAGGCTATATCGTTATAATGTCACGAAAAGGTGTAGAAATGTTAAATATCGGATAAAAAATACACTTTAACGTGAAAAAATTTGGTTTATTAAGACCTTTTCTATATCTTTGCAGGACAAAACAAGAATAACAAAGTTTAAATATGGATAGTCATTCAGTAAGAACTAAAAAAGATGTCGAAGATTTTCTCCGCCACTTTCTGCCAAAGATGGACGTGCTAGGTATTATCTTCTTGAACCGATCAAAGAATCAAGAAGCATTAAAAATGCTTGGCATAACACCTTCTGCAAGAAAAGAAATCATAAAGAGCATCACCGCTGATGACTATATTGAAACGGTTTTAGATGAATTTTCCTATGGAGATATGTGGGTGTTTGGTAAAGATTGTGATGGTGTAGATGTTTATGTCAAAATTGCTCTTGGCAAACCAAATACGAATACCATTTGTATTTCTTTCCATACCGCAGAACATCCTTTAAAATATGCATTTAAATAAAGAGGAGGTGATTATGAATAAGCAGATTGTCAACAGTATGAGTAGTCCTTTTACCGGAGGAGCGGTGTATCTTGTTGAAGATACTGAGGTTCAGACCTTCCGCAAAGAGAAATATTCTGTTCATGTGCAATATTATGTATGTAAAGATACTGGTGAGCAATTTACATCAGAAGAGCAGGATGAACAGTTGTGTAATGAATTGTATAACCAGTATCGTATTAGGCATGGAATACCATTTCCTGACGAGATTAGGAAGATTAGAGAGCACTATGGGCTTTCTCATTCTCAGATAACCAAAATTGTTGGATTTGGGCAGAATCAGTGGAGCCAATATGAAAATGGAAATTTACCGTCTGAGTCAAACGGCAAGAGTATTGCTGCCATAAGAAGTCGTGAAGGTATGCTTTCGATGCTAGAGTCTAGCAGAAATCAATTTGATGAAAGTACATTCTCCAGAATAAAGAAGAACATCATGTGTGTCTCTGATATTGACTGCAATGATGCTCCTTATTTCTATTTTTATGGAAATTCTAAAAGAGGGGTAAACAATGGATATTCAGAAATGAATCCAGATAAATTGCAGTGTATGGTACAGCTTATTGTAAGCAAGGAAAAAAATGGTGTGCCTAAGACAAAGCTCAATAAAGAAATGTATTATGCAGATTTCTATAGTTATAAGAAATATGGACGTTCCATCAGTGGGCTGGCATATCGTGCAATCCAATATGGACCTGTACCTGAACATTATGAGACTGTATATGATCATGTGCAAGGTTTGACAAAAAAAAGCATAGAAGCAAGTGCTGACTTTGAATATGATTTGCTTTTTTGCGATTCACCTGACACATCTGCATTAAGTAAAGAAGACATTCATGTAATCAATCAAGTTATGTCTGTTCTTGTTGATATGAAAAGAGCAGATGTTGTAGATTTAAGTCATAAGGAAAATGGATGGATTAACAATAAAGACCATCACAATATAATACCTTATGATGAAGCATATAGTTTAAAAGCTTTTTAAGTATTGGAATATCAAAGAAAGGAGGAGTGCTTTGCATTTGCTCCTTTTTTATTTTGCTGGCGTTTTTAAAACAGCTCTGAATATTCGCCATAAATAATGTCGCCCTGAAAAAGCAGAAGCAATCTATGAAGGATGCTTTGCCTTTCAGGGCGACTTGGAGATTCTGATTTCTGAAACTCCCGTTTTTATATTCAGTATGATAGATTATTTTGTGATTACGTTGTCGTCTTTATCCAACACGGTGCAGTATTCACCAATCTTCCATTTTTCTGGGTTATTATCTGCGATTGTGCTGTTGTAAAAATCCTTACTATAAACCTTTAGTGTTCGGTTTTTTGCCTTTGTTCCTGCACCATCTAACCAACCGCTTAGAGAATTATCTTTACATTCATTTGCCAGCATAGTAACGGATTCGAGGTTCGTACAATTCTCGAACATCCACTGGTAAGAATACCTGTCAATTTGTGCTGCGCCTAATTTCGGGGCCGTCTTGAGCGATGTGCAGCCTGAGAACATTCTTTGATAACAACAATCATTTAGTGTTGTTGCCGGCAAGTCTGGAGCATTGACAAGAGAGGTGCAACCCGCGAACATAGATTCGTAAGAATTGGTACTCATTAGTATAGCATTTAATACTGGGGCTTCTTTAAGCTTAGTGCAATTCTTAAACATACCTTGATAGCAGTGTGTTTGTAGTGTTGTTGCCGGCAAGGCTGGAGCTTTGTCAAGAGAGGTGCAACCCGCGAACATATTGCTATAGCAATACCATCCCAGTTCTTCAGCTGAAAGCATTGGAGCCTGGGTGAGCTCTTTGCAACCCGCGAACATCTCTTCGTAGCAGTTATTTTTCAGTTCTGTAGCAGGCAGAACTGGTGCCTGGGTGAGTGATGTGCAACCCTTGAACATCGATTGGTAGCAGTTATTTTTCAGTTCTTTAGCAGGCAAATCTGGCGCCTGGGTGAGTGATGTGCATCCCTCGAACATCGATTGGTAGCACTGTATTTTCAGGGCTGTAGCAGGAAGCTCTGGGGCTGATTTCAATGCTGTGCAACCCTTGAATAAAGAAAAGAAACTGCAGTTTCCTGTAGCTACAGTCTCATACACCGTGTAGTCGATCAGCGTGCGGATATCGCCTGAACATTTCACTTCTACGCTTGGATCGCTGAAGGTAATCGTATAATAGTTTTGCCAGTTCGCAGCTGTGCCATCAGGGCATTTACCACGCAGGCGAAGGCTGCCGAGATTGCCGCCAAATTCAACAGGATTATCCGCTACTACTTTCTGCCATGTTCCGTTGTTTACGGAGTATTCAAGGTCTGGGAGGGTATACCTTCCCGCACGCTTCATCACGAAGATCTGATTACTGGTAGCAGTCATGGTTACATAAGGAGTAAGATCCTCCTCTGCCTCTCCTCCTTGAAGCGGGTTTCCCTTGTTCCAGGGTGCCACGGTAACGCCTCCCACGGTCACCTTGTTCTTACCCACAATGAGGTTGTAGGTATAGCTCTTGCCAGCTTCCAGTGTTCCTGTTTCCAAATTGAGTGCCTCTGGTTCTTCATCGGGAAGATAGCTATGTTTTTCGGAAGTGGTGAGCTCCGCATTGATTACTCCAGGAATCACCAGTGCCGTATAGGTGGTTCCGACGCCACCGTCGCCATTCTGTCGGTATGGAGTGATTGGACCCCAATCGTCTGTTGTTTCCCCGTTGGTGTTTTCTGGGCAGTTTATCTTGAGTTTCGTGACCTTAACTTCTTTACTAAACTCATCGTTGAACTTATCGATCTTGAAAATCAGGCGGGCTGTCTGGCGCTTCAGCTCCAGTGTCAGGCGCTTGTCTGATGGAATCGACTGAAGGTTGGAGGTGATGTTCATGTAGTCTGACTGGGCAAGAGCCTCCGGGGTGCTCTGGTTTTTCTTGATGCAGCCGACGCTGAAGGTATTCTTGCCATCACATGGATAGTAGCCTTCAAACTTCAGGTCTTTCTCGTCCCATACCAGATACTTGTCGTTTTCCGGCACCCATAGTTTTTCACCGTCGAAAGTATAGTTCACGGTAATGTTCCTATTGCGCACGCTTATCTTGTCGCCCTGGTTGAAGCCCGTCAGCTTGCTCTCGTCAGTTTCTATCGGATTGCTACGTGTCAGGGTGCTGCCTGCTGATGCCTGTATACGTACAGCGTTGGAGTCGTCCATCCATCCACCATTGCTGACAGTATCCGTTGTACAGCCAGTCAGGAAGAGCGCTGCAGTGCAAGCCCATGTTAATATCTTTTTATACTTCATAGTTGCATTCACTTTAAGTTGTTTCTGTTGTTATTTTGTTCCAAGAGTGCTGCCGGAACCTGTTCCCTCCGTCCAGGAGCCGGCAGAAATGTTGCCCTTCTGGGCAGTCACCACATCCTTTCCCATCGTCAGGTCCAGGGTGTATCTGTGTCCTGTCTCCAGGGTGATGGCATCAGGCGAGGTCCATACGTAGGTCTTGCTGCTTGTCTTCAGCGTTACCTTGAACTTGTTGGCTTCGATGGTCTGCGGAATGAGGATACATGAGTATGCTGCTTTCGATTTCTCCTCGTCGGTCGTAGCCTTGGTAAATGTTCCCGGGGTGGTGATGATGTCGGTTTCAGGATTGGTTCCCATTGTGCTGGCATAGGCTACGCCCTTACTGTTGGTTATATCTAAGGTAGCCCTGATCTTGCTTCCACCTACAATTACCTCGTTGATGGGATTATCCTTTTTACTGTATTCCGTTCCCAGCGTCACGATGATGTCGATCATGCTGAAGGCATGGTTGAACTGGATGTTGAGTTTGCCGTCTTTTAATTCGGTTCCTGGAACCAGGTCACTCTTGTAATAGTAGAGCAGGTCGTTTGCTGGTATCTGTGGATTCTGGTTCTCAGAGATGACGTATTCAAAGATTTTGAATTTATCCTGATTGCTATAGATGTTATTGAAATCCCGGGAATTGATTACTGGAGCCAGCGCCGCCACAGCTACTGGTGTCTTTGCATCCTGCCAGACCAGGATCTCATCGCAGCTCCATTCTGTACTGGTCTTTTTGAAAATCTTATTTACATAGGTGTATTTATTAGTTCCCTCGTTCTCGTTCACCACAGTGAGGCTGAAGTTACTCTCCAACTCTGTTCCCAGCGTCTCTGTACGTGTTACGGCGCCGTTTACTCCAGCAGTAACACGGATGATGTTGTCATCAGGAAAGTTGCTGTGAGCCAGTTCGCTGTCGTTGGAACAGCCGGTTAGCATCGCAGCCATGAAGGCTGTCATACCCAGAAATTGTATTGCTTTCATATCTTTATGTCTTTATGTTTTTAAAATGTTTAGTCTAAAGCTTCGCCGCTGAATGTGCTGCCTGTTTCCCAGTCAGAAATCTTCACTTCGTCGAGTATCACCTTGTCGCGTCCAACCTCCAGGTTGATGGTGGTAATCTTTCCGCTTTCAAACTTGAAAGGAGTTCCGTGGTTGTAGCTGAAGGTCTTGTCACCGATGATGATGGCGAGCTTCTGGATGTCATTCTGCGGGATGATAACCGACTGATAGCAGGTGTTGGCAGTGGTTGCCGGCAGCTCCAGGTCAGCCTTGGCAGTAGGGGTAATCGTCTCGTCTGCTGCTTTAGGGGTAATCGTCTTGGTGAGGTAGTTCACGGTAGCCTCTCTTGCTGCATCCTTCACCGCCACCGTCTTCACTTCCGGTATGCCTCCCCACTGGTTCTTGAAGGTAAGGTTCACCACAATCTTTGCCATCACGTGGGAGAAATCGAGCTGAACGGGTTCTGAGGCATTGTTTTCATAGGAGAGTCCCTTGGTGTTCACGGCTATGAGCAGGTCGCTCGCCTCCTGGTTGTCAGCCTGTAATGTATGGGTATCAGCAGCGAGGTCTTCCACTTTTCTGGCAGGATAGATACCGATGAAATAATGTTTTTTCTTCTGGTCCTTCCATAGCATCTGCGGTGTGGCAACCCATACCTTTCCGGTGAGCTTGTTGATGGCATTGTTCACCGCTCTTGCTTCTGCAGCCGGAGCCACATCTGCACTTCCGGTCCATGCATACACGCTTATTTCATCTCCTTCGGTAAAGGTCTGCGCACCCTTTTCGTCTGTAGCCATTCGGGTCATGTGTCCGATGGATGTAGATACGGTAATCAGCTTGGCGGATTCGCTGCCGGTAGCCGCATCCTGTTCTGAGCAGCTGGAGAATGAGAGCATCATTGCCGCTGCGGCAAAAATAAAGGTTCCTTTTTTCATACTTCTGTCTTTAAGAGATAAATTATTGTTTTGTTCTTATTCACATTGTATCATTTTACTTATGCAAAGATCATGCAAATATACTGCAAAGATAATGAAAAAGGGTAAGACCATTGTCATAAAAGGGTGGTTTTTGTGTCCACTTGATACAAAAAAAGTGTCCACTTTCTGGCAAGTGGACACTTTTCTGTTGGATTTTAGTCGGAAAGTTGACAGTTTTTGCTTCTCCACAGGTTAGGCGTGCAGCCTTCTTTTTCCTTGAAGATTTTATAGAGATATGATCTGGAAGAGAAGCCGCATTCGCTTGAAATGATGTCGTTGCTAAAGTCGGGATAGTCCTGCATCATCTTCTTGGCGGCATTCAACCGGATTTCGCTGAGCCAGATTCTGAAGGTGGTATGCCTGTATTCAGCAAAGAACTGGGTGAGTTCGTAGCGGGGGATATCCAGCGTGTTCGACAGGGTAGGCATATTCACCGAAGTATCCTTGTATCCCTTGTTGTCACACCACTGGTCGAGGCTTGACTGAATCTGGAGCCAGCGCAGGCTGCTCTTCTCCCTTTCTCTATCCTCATCTGTTTCATCATTATCTGCTTCATCATCATTATCTGCTTCATCATCATTATCTGCTTCATCATCTTTATCTCCTTCCTCCTCTTCATCTGCTTCCTCCTCTTCATCATCATCTTCCTCCTTTTCACCCCCCCCAGCCCGTCCGAGAACGGCCGTTTTGGGGT
>ULTW01048797.1_pt1 | contig 10004 bp, 15 predicted proteins | sample 1957961 | NCBI WGS metagenome assembly ULTW01 (sample SAMEA4835744, study PRJEB28245) | human gut metagenome | biome: gut microbiome; material: fecal sample | place: Denmark | collected 2008 | reverse complement strand
TATCCTTTTTCATGTTTGATATATTTATTGATTAAATTTCGTATAATTGATGTTAAATATAAAAACTCAAAAAACAAGCGACGTACGCCTTTCGGCATACGCGCTTATTTTTGTTACTCATCGTCATCGGCTTCACCACTATCTTCTGGTTCCGGTTCTGGTTCTGGATTATCGACTTTGGCTTTCGCCTTTGCCTCTATTCCTGCTTCCTCTAATGGATACAAGAATGATGCAATCTGCTGGCCCATAACTGTGTCAGGATCTTCTCCTGGAGCCCAGTCATATGCTGTCTCACCATCCCCACCAGTAGTTCTCTGCATTCTACAGCATATTGATACTGTAGTATACAACTTGATTTTGCCGTTACGACCAACGATCCAATCTCCGGACTTGTGTATCACATTACCCTGTGAGTCCTTTACATTGGATGTGTACTTTCTTACCATTGGCTGTGGAAGAACTTTGCTCATGAATACGACACCCTTGATCTGTTTCATCTTAGAGTTTTCGATATCATCGCCCTGGATAGTATAGTCTTTCGACTTATCCAGCTTCTCGTCTTCTCCAAGGCATTTAGCCTTAAAGAGATTCTTCCACGCCTCAAATGCTCTGTGAGTCTTTGAAGTGTCCATGATAATGTACTGTCCAGCTGTTGCGTAGAAATCGTCTGGATCTTCAAGTTCCAGAGAAATGTACCAATTGCTAGAATTTGTCACACCTTCGATCTTGTTTGCATTCTTAATATGCTTAAGAGATGCACTTACAACGTCATACGTAATCATAACTTTGAGAATTTATATGTTTTACAATTTTGTTAAATCGCTATATATTAACACCATTGCTGGTTATCCCCTTTAAGGATATCATAGGATTTGGGTGTGTTGGAGATTATTCCACCCCCATCTTCACTCATTCCTAATAGCATACATCCCGCTGATCTTCCGAATGCCGGAGGCCAGGCGGGACGCCTGCACTGCGTAGCAGTGGAAAGTGTTTGGGAGAGACTGTGCGTATAATTGATGATAGATCTGAAAGTGATTAAAAAAAGACCCGACACATTTCTGTGCCAGGCCTTAATGCTAGAATGGTAGTACTCTCTCTACGAATTGACGGTTATCAAAATATTTGTCATATGCTCCAAACGACACGTTGCGTATGTCGTGCTCATATAGAGCATCAGAGAACACAAGTTCAAGATAATCAACACGTGGCATAGTACCACGATACTTATCAATGCACTTGATCACAAGATCAACTGAGCAATCAACCATATCACGCTGCATAGCAAACAACATGATAGATACAAAACAAAACCTATCCATAATTACAATAATTTGAAGTCCATTACCTTAAACGCAATCTCTAACTGTGCCATGAGTTGATACTGATAGTAGCACTCTGTTTTATAGAATAATACTATTCTGTCAAACTTGAGCATTGTACCATTTCTGAATTCACTCTGTTGAACTAAGCCAAGCTCTTTAGCCTTAGGCCAAGTGAAACTATAACCATGATGATGATACATCTTAACCACAATATGTGTAAGATCACTTGTTGCATACAAGCGAACAAATACCTTCTTGTCATCAGAAGTGATATAACCCTGACCAAGAAATGCAAGACAATTACCATTTGCGAACTTAACATTAACCTTCATATAACTATCATTTCCACCACACGAGAGCTGAAATTCTAACGGCTTTAAATTGTTATTAATACATTACAAATGTGTCTCCATAGTATTAGATTATAGGTTAGCTACTACTCTTCCTCGTCAGCTACATCATCCTTGCTGTCTTCAACAGGCTTACTAGATAATGTAGACATTGGAAAATAAATGCGACCAATCATCTTCTGAATGATCACTTCAGGATCGAATGCCCATACAAGCTCTCCGTCCTCACCACGTGCTACCTTGTAGCTCACAACTTTCACCTTGGTATAAACCTTGGTATTACCAGTCTTGTCTACAATAGTATCACCAACATTATGAATGAGATTGCCCTTGTGATAAATCTTCTTGTCATACTTCTTGAAGCATGGCTCTGGAAGATTATACCAGTCAATGACAACATTCTTCATCACACGAAAGCGCTCTGGTATAGACTCGCCTTCAATGACCTTGTTACCAAGATCTTCGAAGACTTTAGCCCAACGCTCAAAGATACGTGGACTCTGCTCCTGGAAGAAGATGAATACGCCTCCCTCGTCCTGCCAATCGTCAGGATTCTCAAGTATAAGCTTTACACACTTGCTTTCAGACTCATTTGCCTCTACACCCATTGACCACTCACTCTTGTTGCTGATAAGCTCAGCCTTAACTACATTGTAAATCATAATTTAACTAATTTAATTGTAAAACATGTTTATTATCTCTTGTCTCACGCACACATATGTGTTTGTTAGACGTTGTTATATGCATAGTTATTCATTGCATTCTCTGTTGTAGTTGTTTGGATCGAGTATGCTACATATCCAAAGCTATTGTTGATTAAGTGTTATAGCCATCACTGCTGCTGCACTGCTTAGATGCTCTATTATGCCCCTGGTTTAGTTAGGCATAATACCCGCAACTTGTTGCAGGTGAACCAGTTTGTGACGAGATAATGATGACGGGGGTATCCGGATTTGAATCTGAAGCCCGGGGGTATAGTTTTTACTGTTTCGCCTTTCCGTATACACACAACAGTTTAAAAAATAAAAAAAAATAAAAAAGCCGAGGTTATAAGCCCCGGCTAATAATACGAAATGTTCTATATACATCATTCATGAATTCTCTATTAAACATTAAGTATAGAGTTATTTCATATACTTTATCTGTTACGCATGGAAGATGCTTATTTTGCTCTGTTGGAACCTTTTCCATTTTATTCAAGATATAACTTTCTTAAACTTATCTATAAAGTCTGTTACTTCTCTCATGTATATATGGTTATCACGCTCGTATATTATAGCGTCAATCCACTTACCAGTAGAGTCTTTAAACTTTCCTACTCCTACATAATTGTAGATATTTCCTTTATACTCGTACTTCATCTTTTCTAATATCAGATATATCTACTAACATATTTTAATCTCCTATTATTTATGTTTATCTCTTAGTCTCATGATATGGGACTTTAAGGAATGCCCATATAAACTTTAATGCCTTCTTTAGAATCTCCACCATCTTGTAGTCTCCTTCTTTAACTCTTCTAGACACTTTTCGTACTTATTCTTCCAGTAGTTAACCCAGTATTCCTGGCGATCTAATTGCTGTTCTAGCAGTTTTATTTGAGCATCCCTAGCCTCTAATGCACTCTCATTTAACTTTTCTGGATTACTATTCTGTACAAGCTTTTCATAATCTTTTCTGTCCAGGATTACGTAGTCTCTAAGTTGTCTGACTAATTGTACTAATTCCGTTTCCTTTTCCTTCGTCTCCATATATAATATCTAATAATATTTTGTACGTTTCTTTATTTACCGCAAATTGTTCTAATATTAGCTAAGCTAAGCTTATTTCCGGTATTTCAAAATTACTTGCGTCTAGGTTCTTCTAACCCAAACACTTCCTTGAATTTCCAAAACTCTCCTTTTTCATCAAGCTGCAGGGCTAATTGTAGTATTTGTCTCGTTGGAATCGCTTCCTCTCCCTGGTTCTCCAGCTCCTTCAGTAGTATCTGGTATGCATCCCTCTGTGCTGGATCCATCTTCTCTTGTCTCTTCATCTTTTAAGTCATTTAAAGCATCTACAATCTCAGCTTTGGTAGTCTTTGTCTTTACATACTCGTTTATTTTATTGACTATTTCATCCTTGTGTGGATTTCCCTTTGTTTCATACATGTGCATGAGTACGGACATGCTATTAGTATACTCAGTACGCTTTGTTTCGTCTTTTGCTAGCTCGTCTACAAGGTTTTCTAATTCCTCAATGGTATAGTCATCCAATCTTCCGGAAACACTATCCACTGATCTAATAAGTTTTCCATCTTTATCGTACAAATTGCTATATTTACTAATCTTTCCCATTATTTTTACTATCTTTAAGTATTATCCAACATGTGGTAGTAGCTACTATTGGAAGTATTAAAAACATGAATATTATATCAAATGGATTCATCTTTATCTGGTTCGTAAAATCCTAATCTTCTACCGTTTTTCTCGGCCTTTTGTATTATTTCTGCCGCTCTTAAATATTCTTTATCTTTTGCTATTTCGCTCAGCATGGGCTACGTATTTTGTGCACTCTTCCTCTACAATTTCACCATCGTCGTTATGTATTAAGTGAGTATATTTTGCTTTTGATCTGTTAAATTTAAACACTGTAAATGCTTTATCTCGTTCCTACTTATCGTCATATCTATGGATGTATTTCATCATTTGTGTAGCATTTACAGATCCTGCTACCCCTAGATTACATAGGTTTTTGATAAAGCTCATAGCCCCATCTTCGCCAAATTTATGCTTTAGCATACTATATTCCTTAAGGCTCTTCTAGAACCATTGGTTATCAAGGTCATATATTGGCTCCTATTCTACAATGTATGCTATATTTACTGGTACTCCATGTATAAAGAAATATTTACACTATTCTGTACACGGTTTATTCTAGTATTGTAGAGATAAGAAGTCGGCATAATATAGTACAGCACTCATCTCAAACTAGTTCATACCTTACTTGCTGTTTTGTTTACACACTCTGTAAAGTACCCAATTAAGTATGCGAATACCTCATTTGTATCATCAGAGAGCTTTATGTGGCATGCCTCAAGTATATCTACAGCTGCATGAAACGACTCGTGAGCAAACGTGTTTACATCATTATCACTATTCCAGAGCTTGTTTACTACTATGATTTCGCAATCTTCGTCAGTTGATTTATCATATGCTCCATTTACTGTATAAGCCGTATATTCAGACCATTCACCATCACATATAGATGATTCATCTTGTCTAAACGCAAATCTTTTATCTATTACAGACTTATCTGGGTTAAATATAACGAATAAACTAAATCCGTATACTGTTTTATATTCGTCTATTATACACTGTTTCTTCTTATCCATACTATTCTTATTAGTCTTACAATTATTATTAAGCTTATATAGCTTCTACTATAGTTGTATAGTCTTACATACTGTAATAGCTGTACTACTAAAGTAGATCTCCTAAAGAGAATATATAAGAGAAAGGGTTCTAGCTGACTAACCCCCCTACTATCCCCCTAACGTAAAAAAGCTAAAAAAGTTGCATATCTGCAAGGAAAATGCTATTTTTACAAAATTTATATCAATTTTGCAACCTTTTTGAAAATTATTTCGTTATGGCAGCGTAAAACAATAAAAGCAATTGGATATGACAAAGATTTTAAAGGTTATTAAGCCTTTCTTCGTAATGGAGAATGGTGATACATTTGAGTACAACGCTGATACAGATCAGTACGAAAGTGTATATAACGAAGAGCACAATAGCTCAAACGAAGACAATTCAACGGTTGTTTCTTCTTACAATTCTGTTTATAGAATCTCAAAGGAATATGCCAAGATGCTTCTCGATAATGGATATGTCGAGGAAGTTGACGAAAAGAAGAGATTCGTAAACATCTTTGACGAAATTGATAATAAGCTCTCAGAATATAACGAGGAGCTTTATGCTCTTAGCAATGGAGACAACGATGACACTCCTCAGTGTTTACTTGTTGAGAAGGAGACAGTATTGAGAAACATGATTAAATTACTTGAGTACCTTAAAGGATTGAAGAAGTAATATGGATGATAAGATGATAGATCAGACACAGTTGGCAGAGGACTTGAGCTCAAAAATAAAGTATGAGTTCAGACAGATGTTCTTGGTAAAGCCACTTGAGCCTGTTAAAGTTAAGAAGAAGATCTCCGAACCTGTGGCTAAGGATACTAAGCCTAAGAAGGATAAGGATGGGATCGAGGCAGTTGATTATGATGAAGTAAAGACAGAGATAAAGGAAGTTGATTCAGACTTCTCTAGAGCTGTAGTACTTAAGTTACCATATGAATATACACATCCATATGTTGATGAAAAGATACAGCAGATGCCTATCAATGTTGGCGATATCGTTATATATAGATCATCTAGAGGTGCTATGTATTTCGATTTGCTTAAAGACTCTCAACTTGTATCGCTTTACGATATTGTAGCAACTGAAACAGTAGAAAAGTAATGAATATAGATAAAGTTTGTAGATAGATTGGACGTACATTGAACGACGATCCGGAGTTGGTGAAACAAATAGTTATGCATTAGTTCTAGTTCGTAGTTGATGTTATGAAAGATCAAGATGATACTAGAGATGTATTGATAAACAAACTATTTAGATTCAAGCTTAAGAATAGATTTAAAGATAATAAAAATAAACCATTAAGCCCATATGAAAAAGATAATAAACATTGAGCGTAAGCCTATTATTGCTGATACAGATACAGCTGAGGTTTAGGCTATTAATAGATCTGCAAGAGCAATTGATGACATCTACATCATTCCAGAGGACGCTCATATTGAGTGGACATCAAAGCTCTCCCCAGATAAGGTTATTGAGGCAGATGTAAAGAAGAATGATATTCTTGTTACATTCTACGATAGAGATCTTGGCACAGACTTCGTAACAGTTCAGTCTGAAGATTGGTTGAAAGCTCTTAACAATGCTAAAGAAGCTGACCAGAAGAGAAGAGAAGAGTGGGCAGCTAAGCAGAAGGAGAGAGGTTCTATGGATCTCGCTTGTGGAGATGCATGTTGTGAGTCACGTTAATATTTAAATTATGAAGAAAGCTATTAAAAAGACAGTTAAGGTAAAGAGACCTAAGTATACAATCTCTATGCTGGACGTTGCTAACGCAGACGATGTTACAGCATACTTCATTGGCCAGAAGATTTCAGCAGGCATGAGAATGACTGATTGCGACTACGATACAGTTATATCAATCCTTACAGATGCTTTGCTCGATGAGATTCTTCCAGAGAATGGCTGCGCTGTAGTAAAGGATGACTGCGTATACTTAAGATGTAAGGCTAGCAAGGTGGAAGAGAAAGCTAAGAAGCCTTGGTACAAACGCTTATGGAATTGGATTACTCGTACTAAGTAATCACCTTTAGAGTCTATTAGTCAAACGGTAAAGACGGCCCGATACAAAGGGAATAGTTAGCAGGTTCGACTCCTGCATAGACTCCTCATTTATTTAAGAAATTATAAGATTGACAATATGAGTGGCATCCTTGTGTGTACACTATAAATAAAAGGCTACCATGGTAAGCTGACACAGGGACCCAATACTGGTTATAAGTCCAGATAAAACTTATAAGAGTCAAAGAAAACGGGCGAATACAATCGCCGAGAGGTTTTCGCCATTTCTGAAATCTCTATAAACTGGGACATCCGGGTGAAAGAAAAGCTTTCTGCCCTAGCAGCCCTTTGAGCTGCAGGATCCAAATGGCGCCAATACTGGTTCTGCGTAACTCCAGTTAAAAGTTACGTGCTTATAATGTAATTTTAGGCAAGTAAAAAGCTCGATAGCCTAAGGTGAGCTTCTACAATATTGCCCTATGGTGTAATGGCTAGCACAGAAGTCTCTAAAACTTTTAGTCTGGGTTCGAATCCTAGTGGGGTAACAATATAAAATAATATTTGAATACTATGGAGTTGAAATTTAAGAGACTTGAGGATAATGCTATCCTCCCTATTCGTGGCACAAAAGGTGCTGCAGGAATTGATTTGACTTGCACTAAGATTGAAACAGCTCTTAATGAAGCAAATCAGCTAATGTTGGTTTACCATACAGGATTGGCAGTTGAAATTCCTGCCGGATATGTTGGTTTACTTATACCACGCTCTAGTATTTGGAAGAAGTCATTATGGCTCACTGATAATGTCGGTGTTATCGACAGCGATTATAGAGGCGAGATTGTAGCATTCATGAAGGCTACAACAGATACAATTCCTGCTGTTTATAAGCAGGGCGAGCGCTTCTGTCAGTTAGTCATCGTTCCTATACCAGAGTATACAATCACAGAGGTTTCTGAGCTTTCACCAACAGAGAGAGGTGATGGCGGATTTGGTTCTACCGGTACAGGACACGAAAACGAATCTAGCGCAGCTACGGGAACTCAGTCACAGCTTAAGGAACAGGTTGAGTCCGTACCAGAGCAAGCGGCGGCACAAGAAGGTGCTGAGGTAAGTGAAGGGTAGGCCTAATTCACTTACGTAAAGGGGATTACCGAAAGGTAGTTCCCTTTTACTGTTTAAACACATTAATGCATTAATTATGATTTAGGAAAAAGATTTTTTATATAGAGTTCCGGTAAAGAATGTGCTCATAAAAACTCCTATGTAGCAGGTCAGAAATCCAGAAATATTAGTTGATCTTGAAGGTGGAGAATTCATGCATGGAAATATATTGGATGCAAACTCTACAAACAAACTTATTAATCAGTCTGTAAAAGATGCTATAGACAATAGTATTACAGAGGGCAATTATGTTACAAAGGATTTGCTTGAAAAAGAAGTTGATAGAGCTACTAAGAAGGAAGATAGTTTAAGTACCCTGATTGAGAATGAAACTAATGCTCGTTCAAGTAAAGATACAGAACTCGAAAACAGCATTGCAGAAGAGAAAACTAGAGCATAGAGTAAAGAGAAAGAAATATCGGATGCCTTAAATACAAAATACGATTCAAAGAATATCCCTGTTGCATCAAAAAAGTCACTTGGAATAGCCAAAGTTGGAGACGGATTAAATGTTAACGCTGGCGTTATAAGCATAGCCCCAGACTACCTTGTCGACATGATGTCATACGGAGTAGAGTGGGATGTTACCGTAGCTGATCCTACATGTACAAGAATTGGAAACCCATTATTCCATAAATCTCTTCCAATACAATCAGAGTATAAGGGATGTATTGTAAAGAATGGAAAGTTGTAGTATTATTTAAATCCTAACGATTGGTCAAAAAAGGCTAATGGGTCAAATTCTAATCTTGATGGTACAGATGGAGATGTAATGATTCACACTCCTAGATTTTATGGCAAGTCGGGATCTAATGGGAACAAGAGATGGGTAAGAATTTCAACTACCAAAATAGATCCTTCGTGGGTTGAGATACCAGAAATGTTCGTAAGCGCTTATCGTAATACTATTTATACTGACGGCGATACTACAAAAGTAGCATCAGTAGTTAGTACAGATGCGAAGTATAGAGGTGGCGGAATAAGATCTGCATACGACGAATACTTAGCTACCGATTAGTTTAAAACCGACCTAGGAAAACCTGTATCTGGTATTAATAGGGCAACAATGAGAAAATACGCAACAGCTGCTGGACACGAACTTCTGTGTTACGAATTTTATAAATGGATATTCTATTGGAACTACGTAATAGAATATGCTAATTTCAACTCTTAGAAAGAATTTAATTCAGAGCTCACGTCAGATGGTTATCATCAAGGTGGTTTGGGTTCTGGTTTAACAGCTTTTGATTGGAACTTATGGAGTGCATATAATGGAAATTATGCAATAACTCCATGTGGATATACAAATGAATTTGGAAACTTTAGTGGTGTAAAAACTATATAGATCCAATCTACTGAAAAAACTTTATACGCAAATAGATGGAGAGGTTTTGAGAATCCATTTGGCGACATTTGGATAAATCTCGAAGGAATTGTTATAAAAAGAGATGCGGCTAAATCTAATAGCAATGTTTATACAACAACAGATGTATTAAAATACGGTGATGATTATTCGCTTTTTGATATCGCTGGAGTTGAAATTGCTCAAGATGGATGGATTAAAACATTCAATCTTGGATCAAATGCTGAAATAATTCCTTCTTCTATTAGCGGATCTGAGTCAACATACAAATGCGATTATCATTGGTGTAATACTAATTCTATTGAAAAGAGAACGCTCCTGGTGGGTGGTGACGCTCATCTGATGGCTGCCGGGCCGGTCTTGGCTGTTTCTATTCTGCTTCTGGGGTCGGTTCTGTCGCTGCCC
>ULTW01048003.1_pt1 | contig 10052 bp, 10 predicted proteins | sample 1957961 | NCBI WGS metagenome assembly ULTW01 (sample SAMEA4835744, study PRJEB28245) | human gut metagenome | biome: gut microbiome; material: fecal sample | place: Denmark | collected 2008 | reverse complement strand
CTCTCTTATTCTCCTTAGGCTGCTTTAGAGCTTTATGTTAAAAATACTAACTCGCCGTTTTGCGCGCCGCAACTCATACTTTTTCAGAAGAGAAAACATAGAGTTGAGCACTTAAATACTTTATCCACAACAAATAACAAGATACAAAAAGCCATAAGAAATCTTCCTCAGTTCCTCAGTTCCTCAGTTCCTCAGTTTTTCTCTGACCCTTCACTTTTATCTTAATTTAGAAGCTTATTATATATATATATAATAAAATATAATTACTTACAATTTGTAAGTATCAAGTATACCTCTAGAACAAAACTGAGGAACTGAGGAACTGAGGAACTGAGGGACTGAGCTGATTTACTGATAATGATTTTATCATGCTGGTTGTTGGGGGAGGGCGATAGCGACTTCTATCGTTTGAATCTGCGTATAACTTAAACTGAAATTATATTTAAACTTGCTTTCTATTACTAATTATGTTAAATTCGTGTTAATATTAAGCTTGACTTGCGTATGTATTAATATTTTTTATATATTTGCATCTCGAAAATTGGAGGAGAATAGAATTAACTGGCCTTAGATACTGAAAAACGCATCTTTCGGTCATTTTATTAACTTAAATATTCAACAAAAGGAAAAATGATGTAGAATTGGTCCCACACCTCACGATAAGAGGCGATCACCAGCACTCCAGGCTGCTTACGCCCTCATAAATTGTTAGCGCAAACACTCATACTCTGCTATAATGAGGCAAGAAACTTAAAATAACTACAATAATAATACAATATGAAAAAAAACTTAAGTACGCGAATCAAGTGTAGTCTGTCGAGGATAAAGGCACTATATATTTTTATAACAGATGTCTATTTAAGTCTGGACAGTGAGTTTATTGTAAATTATATGGAATCTAAAAGCATAATAATCATGAGTGATAATAGAACAATTGAATTGCACGATAATGCAACGTATATTGAAAATTATGGTGATGGACCTAAGAAGAAGGAAGGAAAGGCGAAGGAAGAAGAGAATTTCCGTCCGCTGCCGGAATCTCTTGCTAATCCTCAGGGGTTAATGGTTCTCTCCAGTTTGGCGATACATGGCTTTCTTGATGAGCATTTCCAGCCTAAGGGACTCTCTGTAGCTAAAACTGCAGTTCTTGCGTCCCAGATTTCTACCAAACTCGGCATACAGAATGTATGGGTGGTGTTTGGCACCTTTTGGAATATTGACAAGGAGAATCTTCGCTCTGCCTTTAATAAAGGGATGGATCAGCAACAGATGTCTGGATTTATCGGAGAAACTGCAAAATCGATAAATATCTGTTAGCTAGTCTGTTATATAACGTGAATGACGTTTCATAAATTAATTCGTACCTGGTACGCGTACCAGGTACGTACCAGGTAGGTTTCAGCATCTTGTTGTACCTTTGCCCCCGGAATTCAGAACCGATATGGTCTGGGTTTCGGGGGCTTTTGTGTATAGGCACATCAACCGTTGTGGGAGCGCCCAACTGTTTTAAAAAGGAATTTATAAGATGAAAGCAATGAAACCTTTTTATTTTACTCATCCGCAGTACGGAAAACTGAGGGTGGTGGTGATTGGAGGCAAAATCTATTACTGCCTGATGGACGTGAAGAACATCTTTAAGAAGTCGGTACAGAAACTCTACGAGACGATTGCTGACTCGGAGGGGGAACTGAAAAATCTGAACATCGTAATGATGAAGGATATGAAAATCAAGTATAACCTCTTCTTCGAGAACCAGGAAATGGGGAAGGAAGAAGCGGAGGCTGAGAACGTGAATGCGGATATTAACTTCTGCGATGAACAGCTGGTGAAGGACCTCGTAGACAGGCATGTTGCTGCCGAGAAAATTGCGGCAAAATGGGTAATAGGTTTTGTCAAGAGCAGACTGGATGATGCCGAGAATGCTTCGCTCTTCGAGGCGAACGGGGTCCAGGAGATTTCGGATAACTCGCTGATTCTGCCTATCAATGTAAGTTATGGCTCAGGGTATATCATGATTAACAGCGAAGTGTTCGATTAATAAAAATAGGGAGGTAAAATGGAGATAGTACATGTAGTGGCAATTAATCCTTATCGTAAGGGAAATAAGGGGAAAGTTTTTTCCTATGGCATGGATACTTATGATAAGGTGATTGAATCGGCTGCCGTTAAAAAGATGATTCAGCAGATTCGGGGTGAATTGCCGATTGACGGAGTGGATTTGAACGATGCGCAGGCGGTGAAGAAGGCGCAGGAAAGGCTCAAGAGCGAGCTGCCTTTCTTCTGTCCGCACTACGGCATGTTCAAGAATAATGTGCGCAGACAGGAGAATGCCTTGCCGGAAAGCTTTCTCTTCCAGACGATTATCGATGTGGATGATAAGGAGTATGTGGAGAAGGCGATTGAGAAGGCGCGCGAGCTGAACTGCTCTTCGGGGATATGGAACGGCTCGTTGCTGCATCTCTGTTATAGCGCTCGCAAGAAGCTGCATATCGGGATTAGAATGCCGATTGGGATGACCATCGAAGAGACGCAGAAGGCGTATTGTGAGGCGCTCGGTGTGCCTTATGATGAAAGCTGCATCACACCTGAGAGGATGATTTTCCTGACGGATAAGGACTCGGAAATCTACCGGTCTAAAATGTGGTGTGCAGTGCTGCCGGAGAGCGAGATACAGGCTCGCAGACAAGCGTTCCTTAATCGTGGGCTTACCGTGGACGGCAAGATAGTTAATAGTTTACAGTTTACAGTTAATAGCAATAGTAAAAATAATGAAAACAATCGACTTTCGGGCAATCGTGGCGATTATGCTGCTCCTGCTGGCACTGCTGTTCAGCCTGCCCAATCTGGTAATAGCAATCATGCTGATGATTCTCATCTCGGGAATCCTGGAGGCAATTATGGCACTGGTGAGCTGGGAGAGGCCAGTGAGAAGAATCTGATAGCCTTTGATCTGTTCGTTCAGTCGGCTGGGCTTGAGGGGATGGCGATTGATACCGTTGGGTCTCGGCACTCTTCGCTGCTCGCTATCATGAGTGCCGGTGCTTCGAGGGTGATGAGCGAGGAGGAACTGATGAAGGTGGTGAGGACGAAAATGCCGAGCTACTATCAGGAGGATGACTGCCATCAGCTGATACATGATTTCTATGCGAAATATGCTGACAGCTGCAAGCCGATGTCGAGAGACGTTATCCGCATCAATGCCACCGCAGAACAGGCCAGCCGGCAAGTTAATAGTTTACAGTTAAAAGTTAATAGGGCTGAGCAAGTTAATAGTTTACAGTTAACAGTTAATAGTTCCGAGGAGGATTATCCCGAACCGCCAGCGATGCCGGAGAAACTGCCGAAGCTGGTAGAACTGCTGATATCTCGGACACCGGAGATTTATAAGCCGGCTGTGGCGCACGCTATCTTCCCACCGCTCGCTACGCATCTCTGGCAGACGAGCTTCCGGTATATTGATAATGTAGTGCATGAGGCTACGCTTTCTACTTGCTTGCTGGCTGGTACGGGCGCAGGTAAATCGTCTGTGGATAAGCCGATTAGATATATTATGGAGGATATCAGAAAGCGGGATGCGGAGAATCTGAAACGTGAAAAGGAATGGAAGGAGGAGGTGACGCGCAAGGGTGCCAACAAGGATAAGCGCAAGCGACCGGATAATCTTGTTATCCAGGAGATTGATGCTGATATGACCAGTCCGGCATTCGTGATGAGAACCGCTGAGGCGCAGGGGCGTTTCCTCTATACTTCGCTTAACGAGCTGGACCAGTTTGATGCACTCCGGGGCAGCGGTAACCAGCAGTTCCGCATCATGTGCCTCGCCTTTGATCCTTTCAACCTCTTTGGCCAACAGCGCGTTGGCGTTCAAAGTGTGACTGAAAGGGTAACGATCAGGTTCAACTGGAACGCATCTACCACCATCCAGAAAGGGCAGCGTTACTTCTCAAAAGTTTTGACAGACGGTCCGATAAGCCGTATCAATTTCTGTACCATTCCGGAGCGTGAAATCGGTGATGAAATGCCTGTTTACGGCGATTACAATGATGCTTACCGTGAGGCGCTGAAGCCTTATATCGAGAATCTGAACAACGCCAGGGGACTGATTGACTGTCCTGAGGCGTTCCAGCTTGCCCTTAAACTGAAGGATGAGAATGCTGAGTTCTCGCGCTTGTCGCAGGATAGGGTTTACGAGAACCTTTCTTTCCGTGCCAACGTCATCGCCTACCTGAAGGCGTGTGTGCTGTATGTGGCGAACGGTTGCAAATGGGAGCCGGAGATTGACGAGTTTATCCGCTGGAGCGAGCGTTACGACCTCTACTGTAAGATGCGTTTCTTCGGTGATGCCATCAAGAGGGCGAATGATACAGGCGAGAAGTCGAGCAAGCGAGGACCTTCCAACATGCTGATGCAGTTGCCGGATGAGTTTACTTACCAGCAGGTGATAGATTTGCGTGTAGCAAACGGGATGAGTCAGAAAGGTACTTCCAAGATGTTGGGAAACTGGAAGGATCGCCATTACATCAGGGCTAAGGAGAACGACTCAGTTCCTCAATTCCTCAGTTCCTCAGTTTTTATTAAACTTAAATTCCGAAAGGAGAATTCATAGCGTATGGAAATAGTAGTAAAAAGAATAGCAAAGAAGAAGACTTATACGATAGGTCATCTTTATATCCTGAACGATAAGGATGTGAAACGTACCTGGCGTTCGGGGGTAAAAATAGGCGACAAGCGTATCTTTGAGCACAGCTTCGATAAGGCGAAGTTGGACAAGGAGCATTACTTCTGTGATACCCTGGAGCCTACGTGGAGAAACCTCCTGGGTATCGAACTGAAACCGGAAGAGGAGGATGGACGGTACAGTAGGGTATCGGGTAAGAAAGCCCGCAAGATACCGGGGCATACGGCGATACCGGAGGGCTCGTATCCTGTTGTTATCTCGGAATCGCCAAGGTTCAAGAAGTGGCTTCCGCTGGTGCAGGGTGTTCCTGATTTTGAGGGCATCCGCATCCATGCCGGTAATTATCCCGATGATACGCAGGGCTGCATTCTGGTAGGTGAAAATAAATTACAGGGTGCCGTCTTTAATTCCCGCATCTGGCTGCACAGGCTTATGAATGCCATTACCGCAGCGAGAGAACGGGAGGAGAGCGTTTGGATTACGATTTTGTAATGTTGAATGTTGAGTGTTGAGTGTTGAGTGTTGAATTTTTAGTGATTAATTTTTAAAAACAGATTATTATGGTAAAGTCAGTTAATACAAATAAAGTAGAAATGGATAAGAAGGCAGCAATTGCTGTCGTGTTTGAAAACCCTGAATTCGGTAAGATTCGTACCTTGACCGATGAAAATGGAGAACCTTTGTTCTGCGCAAAGGATGTCTGTGATATACTGGGGTATAAGAAATCTTATAACGCAGTGTATCAATTAGTTAACTCACATGATACCTTGAAACAAGGGGTCAAGGTATCGGGAAGCCTTCGTAAGGATGGAAGTCGAACAGTACGAACTCAGCAGATGCTCTTCGTCAACGAGAGCGGTTTCTATGCTTTAGTTCTCGGCTCTAAGCTTTCTACTGCCGTGAAGTTCAAAAACTGGGTTACGGCTGATGTGCTGCCACAGATTCGCAAGACGGGTGGTTATATCCCGGTACAGCAGGGCGAAAGTGATGAGGAGACAATCCGACATGCGGAAGAAATTCTCCGTGCAACGCTCAAGGAGAAGGAGAATCTGCTGAAGAAACAGCGCCTGCAGATTGAACAGCAGAAGAAGCTTATCGGCGAACAGGATACGGAAATCCGCCGTCTGAATGGAGTTGTGGATGAACAGGTGGTTCGCAACGCCAAGAATGGTGAGAACATCATACAGTTGGAGAATCAGGTGGGTAATCTTCTGCCTAAAGCGCTTTACAGCGATAACGTGCTCGATTCTGTTTCCTGCTTCACCACTACGCAGATTGCGAAGGAACTCGGCATCACAGCCCAGGAGCTGAATCGCTCGCTCTGCGCCCTGCATATCCAGTATTACCAGAGCGGTCAGTATCTTCTCTATGCCGATTACGCCCACATGGGTTTAGCCAAGAGCCGTACCCGCTACAGCGCCTTCCTTGACCCGAAGAGCGATGGCAGACAGGAGAAGATGGGCAGAGCCTACACCCATACCTATCTCGTATGGACCGAACGAGGACGAAAGTTCATCCATGACCTTGCTCACAGATACTGGGAACTGTGTGAAAAGGTAAAAGGCTTTTCGTCCGTACTTGAACCACTTGCTAAACTTGTATAATCGGGAAAACGACAAGGGTCTATATGCCATGATGAACAGGTGGCGTATAGACCCTTGATTTTTAGAATCTCAAAATGTATTCGTCACCATCTTTAAAGGCATTGGTCCCTTCGAGGTAGCGACGAGTCTCCTCGAAATCCTCACCTATGATGTTGGCACTAAACTGCCGAACTCTTGATATAGCCTTGATGATTACGCTTGGGTCGCTCTTTCTAGTCAAGCGTCTCAATCCATTTAGTATAGATTCTTGTAGCAATCTTTCTCAGTTTTCCACTTTTCACTTGATTACTACTGCGAATATCAGCAGTACCTACCACTACTTCCAGAATATTATGGATTGTATTATTTTGTGCCATATTTTTCAATTAAACGTTTATTTTTCTGCAAAGATAGCTATATTTTTCGATTAAGAAGAATTTTTGTGCCATATTTTTCGATTAAGAAGGTGTTCAACTGATGATCTATGTTAACGAGAGCGGTCAGTATCTCCTCTATGCCGATTACGCCCACATGGGCTTGGCAAAGAGCCGCACCCGCTACAGCGCCTTCCTCGACCCGAAGAGTGATGGTAGATAAAGAAACTTTACAACGATGGCGTTTGAAGAGAGAATAGCAGGAAGACTGGTGCGCCGGCGGGGGATACCATATTGAGTCATGGTTATCCTGTCGCATTCGTTGGATATCCCTAAGGCGGAGCGGTCCCGAAACTTCTCGGAGACTGACATCATTTCAGCCAAGTGCAGCTTCTCTGCCCGCACCTATCTGTACCGCATTTTCAAGTTAAAGGAAGGCTGTACTCTTGCCTAATGGCGGGAGAAAATGACTGAAAATGTAGCCGCAGAGGATAAAAAGCAGGATCAACCATTTTTCGATAAATACCAGGAAAACGCATCGCGAAATGAAAAAATACGTTAAAAAGGGTGTCGCATTCATAGGAATGCGACACCTTTTTCATAGGAATGCGACACCTAAACATAGGAATGCGACACCTTTTTTGAAAAAAAACACTATCTTTGCACCATGAAAGAAATATTAGAAACCATGCCAAGGATAGAATTAGCCCTGATCATCATCGGGGTGTTTGCACTCATGTTAGGTATTATCTTCGTATATGTCATGATACATAAGTACAGGATGTATCTTGAGGAACATCGGAAGGCTCGCATCAGCTTTCGTGATTTCTTCAAGCAGGAACAGTTTTATATCTTTTTATTTCTGATATCGATATACATCATGTCATTAAACCTCCTGTATTTCCTGGAGTGAATTTCGGCAATAAGCAGACAAATATAAATAACAAATATAAAATTAAATTATGAAAAAAAATACCAATCAATTCAATGTGTCGCATGTCGACCGTATGAACTATGGGGGGCAAAGTTCTATAGATTTGCCCTGTTCCCATTGATGTTGTTGATGTTGTTGTTTGTGCCTACACGTATGGTGGCGCAGACCCCAACAGAAGACTCACGCTATGCTTTGTTTAAAAACTTGGAGGGTATAACCGATGTTACCATTACTGACAATGGCAGTTATCCTTGGCAGGAGCTGGACTTGAACGCAGATGGAATGAAGGATCTTGGCTTCACTATTCCTGATGGTAGCAAGGGACTGATGTCAAGTAATTATCATGTGGACGGAAGTTCTTCAGAGACTGTAGTCAATTTCACTGTAGAAAAGCCTATGTTATTGATGTTTAAGTATCTCGTTTCTTCTGAATATAATTTTGATAAAGCCACTATTACTTTAGATAACAAAGAGCCTTGGACGATTAGCGAAAAAAAGCAAATAGAGATTAAAGCATTATTATCTGTTGGCGAGCATTCTTTGAAGTTGTCTTACACAAAAGATGTCTCAGGTAATGAAAATGCCGACCGCACATGCATATACGATCTGAAAACAGCAACCACTTTTTCTGAATATGTTGCAGACTACGTTGCTACGAACTCTACATTGACTTTCAAAAAATCACTTCAGACAATCTGGAAGGTCTTGATTTAAGCCGTTTGGCTATGGTAGATAACATCGATGGGGTGCAAGATGTGTGCACTAATTACAGTAGTATCAAGAATATCGTTTTCGATGAGAGTTTCAAGACTTACGCTCCTACATCGTTGAGAGAATTCTTTAAAGGCTGCGAAACCTTGGAAACAATTTCAGGCCTTGAATATTTGAATACAGCGAAGGTGACGGATATGGGCAAAATGTTCCATGGCTGCTCCGCTCTCACCTCTCTTGACCTCACTAACTTCAACACAGCGAAGGTGACGTATATGAACAATATGTTCGAAGGCTGCTCCGCTCTCACCTCTCTCGACCTCACTAAATTCAACACAGCGAATGTGGAGGTTATGCTCCATATGTTCAATGGCTGCTCCGCTCTCAAATCTCTCGACCTCACTAACTTCAACACAGCGAAGGTGACGTATATGAACAATATGTTCGAAGGCTGCTCCGCTCTCACAACCATCTACGTCAGCAACAAGTTTGTAACGGACAATGTTAGTAACGGTTCTGATATGTTCACTGGTTGCAAAAGTCTCAAAGATTATAGCGATAGCAAGACCGACCACACCTATGCCAACTGCGGTACGACTGGTTATTTTACTCCTGTATTTGATTATGCCGAGTTTGACAATGCTACTGGAACGCTTACATTCAGACGCGGCCTTTCCAAGCCCGAAGGTGCTTATGATTTGAATGAGGGTGATAATACACCTGAGTGGAGGAAAGAGAAAGAGCCCGAAGATGGATCTTTTGTTCCTGGTGTCAAGATTGATATTAGTAAGGTAGTCTTCGATGCTTCGTTTGCAAATGCAAGACCAACGAGCTGCTATAAGTGGTTCGATATGTGTACCTCTCTGACCGAAATTGAAGGCATTGAGAATCTGAATACAGAGAAAGTAACAAACATGGGCTCTATGTTCTCGGGTTGCTATGTGCTTACCTCGCTCGACGTCTCTAACTTCAATACTCAGAACGTGGAAGATATGAGCTATATGTTCAATCGGTGCATTTATCTTACCTCGCTCGACGTTTCTAATTTCAATACTCAGAACGTGGAGAAGATGGGCTTTATGTTTAGTTGTTGCGAAGGTCTTAATTTTCTCGATCTCTCTAAGTTTGATACTCAGAATGTGACAAATATGAGCTGTATGTTCTGGAGCAGCTCTGCTCTTACAACCATCTATGTCAGCGACAAGTTTGTTACAACAAAGGTAAGTAGTGGGGCTAAGATGTTCGAAGGCTGCACCTCGCTCAAGGGTGCAATAACAGAATATGACAAAAATAAGACCGACAACACCTACGCCAACTACAAGACAGGTTACTTCACTAAGCTTGTAGGAAAGAACGGCAACGACAAGATAGGCGCTGTGGGCGAAGTGCTTACTGCCGAAAGCCTTGCACTTGCTGATGATAAGGACTTTGAGGCTTACGAGCCATTCGCAGCCAAGGCTGCATCTTATAGTCGCAAGATAAAGGAAGGTACTACCTGGGGAACGCTCTGCTTGCCTTTCGCCATTGACCAGAGTCAGGAAACAGGATGTAAGTTCTATCGTCTCACAGGTATTGACAATGATAATAAATGCATCACCCTTGAGAGTTGCGAAGAGGGCATAATCCCTGCCGGCACTCCGGTGCTCTTCAAGATGAATGAGGGTGAGCAGACACTCAGCATTTCTACAAAAGATGCAAGCATCGTTAAAGAGCCAGTAGCTGGAACAAACACAGATGTCAACCTCGTAGGTTCATTCACCAAGATTGGCGGC
>ULTW01016343.1_pt1 | contig 10066 bp, 5 predicted proteins | sample 1957961 | NCBI WGS metagenome assembly ULTW01 (sample SAMEA4835744, study PRJEB28245) | human gut metagenome | biome: gut microbiome; material: fecal sample | place: Denmark | collected 2008 | reverse complement strand
CCGCTAAGGCTTACCTCTACAGTAACAGTATTGGTGCGGAATGTACCACCATTCTGAGAGAACTTCAAACCAAACTCATTAGTTTGTGGCGTAACCCATGTAGTACCATCTTCCTCATGACCATCGTAAGCCTGTTCAGCCTCTGACTTAGACTTAGGAGTCTCATCAAAGATGAAAGGACCATCCTCACCTATTTTGCCACCCTTCCAGTCCTTCACGAGAACACGGAGCTGACCCTGAGTAGCAGGAGCATCAACGGTGATAGTAGAACCTGTGTAAGTCTTGCCTGTTACCACGTCGGTATAAGTACCATCAGGGCAATCTGTGAATGTTGCACCACCATTGATGGCTACGAGTGCATAGCTGTCATTCTTATAAGCACGCTTGAAGGCGATACCGCCATCAGCAGGAGTACAACCATCGTCGGTCCACTGACCCTTACGCAAAGCAGGAACAGCCTGACGAATCTTGTTCAGGCGGATGAGGTGCTGAGCGACATCATGATTCAATGTTGCAGCCACATTGCCTGTTGCCTTGTAGTCACCGAAATCAGATGCATTTACATCACCTGTGATGTAACCACCGAAGTAAGCACGACCAGTTTCAGAAAGAGGACCATGAGGACCATTATCAATCGCAGCACCGCGACGGAAACCTACCTCAGAACCATAATAAAGACATGGAATACCACGGAAGGTGAACATCAGAGAGAGATTCTCTGCCCACTGAGCGTCAGAGCCACCGAAACGGAGCTTATCGTCGGTTTGCTGAGGACCATAGTCGTGGCTGTCTACATATACTACATTATAGGTAGCATCATTATATTTCTTATCACCTGACTTTGCCAAACCGTATGCGGCGGCAGCATTACCGAAGTTGTAGTGCAATGGGAAGTCGATCACATGGAAACCACTTGCCTGAGAATAGTCTGGCTCATGCCACTTACCATTCACCATAAAGGTATTGTCGCTTGTTGGTGTTGGAGCCTTGTCTGACTCACAAAGAGCCATCTGATGGTCATCCACACCTGTACCGCCATTAGCTTTATCAAAGAGTACCTGAGTATCCCAGTAAGACTGGCTGCCATCCCATTTGTCGAGCAAGTTCTGTGGAGCCTGCCATGTGTAATAATAGCAAGAGAGGTTCTCCTGACCACGGTATGTGACATCACTGTAACGGGCACAAACCTCACCATACATAAAGAAAGGAGCCTTGTTCAATCGCTTGTCCTCATACAGTTTACCGAGGGCAGCAAACTGAGGAATGAACTGCTTGCAGAAGGTAAGACGTGAGATGTGACCGGATGTATCGATACGGAATCCATCGACACCCATCTTGATAAAGCTGCCATAGCACTTCACAAGATAATCTGCTACGTAGTCATTCTCGGTATTCAGATCCACGCAGTCGCCTGCAATCTGAGCCCACCAGCGGTTAGGATAATCCCAGTTGAAGTCACCAAAGTGGTGCCAGTAGTTGTGAACATCCTGGTTCTTGCCATCGGTATTCTTCATCAGGGCAAGACGACGCTGATACTGCTCATAAGCGACACTTGTAAGGTAGTCGGAACCCAACTTCTCCTCATTAGGAATCATACAAGCATCAATCAGTGCCTGAGTTTCCAAGTCGGTATTACGGTCAAACTCCTTGCAGAGTGTCTGCTCACCGAAGTTACCGGTATGGTTGAGCACGATGTCGAGGATAATCTTGATACCCTTGGCGTGTGCCTTATCAATGAGTTCCTGGAACATGGCATCACCGTCCTTGCTACCATCGCTGCTCTGATAGCGGCAGTCTACATGCTGGAAATCCATAGCATGATAACCATGGTAGTCATAACCTGATGCGTTCTGCACTACTGGTGTAATCCAGATGGCAGTGAAACCCAATGCCTTGATGTAGTCGAGCTTGTCGATGACACCCTGAAAATCGCCTCGCCAGCAAGGGTCTTTTGTCCCAATCTGCTCCGACTGGTTGTCCCAACAGAGCACATTGTTACCTGTATCACCATCGTAGAAACGAGTGGTCATCATGAAATAGATACTTTCGTCTCGGAAGTCAGTACGATTGCTGGTAAACGTGTCCGTAGCCATCGTCTGCATAGAGACCAACATGAGCATAAGCACTGCCCATAGCCTAAATGTAAATTTCCTCATAAGATTGATTGGTTATTTAATTTTTAGTTAGCATGAAAATGTCTATATAAGATGTTTTGATTGTGAATGTCTTTAGTCATTACAAAATTAAGCATTATATATATAAGGTGGTAAAATAAATGCTAAAAAGAGAAAATAAATCTGTGCAATCGATTACATAAATATCTTAACATTCTATACCCACGTAACAAAAAGAGGACTGCATCCCTGCAGCCCTCTTTATTGATAATAGCGATAAATTTAACTAATTAAACAAACCCTTAAATAATTCTTACATTTTTACTTCTTAACTTTCGTCTTAGTCCCATTGCGATTTGCTCTTTGGCCAAGGGGTGTCATCGAAGAAATCATCTGTAAATTCATTCTTCTTGGAACAACTACCACCATCTTCATTTTCATCCTTACCAACACCGCCAGAGACAGTCTGCAAGATGGGCTCTAAGACTGCAAAACTTACTGAAACATTCGGTTGTATATAATTCTTTTTCATTTTCTTATTCGATATCACGTTCTACAATCTATATTCTTATCTTACTACAAACTTCTTGCCATTGTGGATATAGATACCACCTACTGTAGGCTTCTCTACCTGCTGACCACTCAGGGTGTAGTATTTGCCGTCGTTCAACTTAGAGTTCAAGTTAACCACCTCGTCGATACCTGTTGTACCGCCAACATTAGCAAAGTCGAACAAGAGTGCAGGAACTTTCTTAGCACCCGAAGCAGTATCGAAGTCATTATGACTTACGCCCAATTTCATCTTCTCGGCGGTAACCGCAGGGATAGGCAAGTAAGCACTATTGTTATAGAAAGCGCCTGTGCCATTAGAAATCCAGAAGCCCAAGAGGAAATCATTGTCTGCATAGGATGTAACGCCCAAACCCTTATTAGCACGATAGAAGCCGAAGAGATAATTGTAATTATCACCTTTCTTGGTAGGAACTACCTGAGCTTCGATGAGTGGCTTCAGAAGATTAGTACCAGTATAGTCGGCAGTAGCTGTAGTAGGGCTATACTCCTCCATCGGAATCACCATGGTGTTGTATGTTGTCAGCGAAGCACGCTCACGCACTACTGCACCACCGTCTATCTGGTCAGCTGTCTTCGTGGTAGCAAGGATTACACCCGTATTAGAAGGAATTACATTATCTACATTATTAGGATCTGCAGTAATCTTCTTGAGAGAGAACTTCACGCTACCTTCATTCTCTGTCATTCCATCTACCACGAAAATATCTACATCCTTAGAAATCTTCCAAGCCTTAGCTGCACTCCAGGTTCTGAAATACTTATAGTTGCCTCTCAAGAGAATATTACGCTTATTGTCTAAGCTCTTGTAAACCACGTCATCAAAGTCGCGCAACTCCAACTCCTTGTTCTCAGAGATGGTGTAGTAGTAGTCAGTAACAGGGTTATTACCATCACTATAGGTATAGAAGTAGAGACGTACTGTCCAACGACCAGCAGGACGGTTCCAGATGATATTCCATTCTGCTTCTGAATTAGCACTAACACCTTCGGCATTTGGCTGGACATAGTTCACCTTATTAGGATCATAAGAGGTTGCTGCATGGCCTGCGCCACCTCCATTATAAGGTGTCTTTGCCATCATGCTTGCATCGGTTTTAGAATCCTCATGCCAGTTGATGCCCGGATTGCGGTTACCCACGAATCTAAACTTATTTTCACCTTCGGCTACTGTAGTAACGAGCGTTACCTTGTAGCACTGCTCTGTTTCATCATAAATCATATCTGCTGCATTAGATTTATAATCCCAAGTACCATCAGCCTTGACTGTACCAGGAATAGCATCACCTACCAAAGATACAGAGGTAAGCACTGCACGGTCAGTACGCAGCTGAATCTCACCAATGAAACCATAGTGGTTATTGTCCTTACATCTATTATCATCACCTTTGGAAGGATTATACTCAAAAATCTGTACACCCAAATTATCTTTATTAATCTTTACAGGAGCCTCATTTGGAAGGACCTCGTTTTGAGGTCTATTACCGGTATACTCAACTCCACCATTACCTAACAAGAAAAGCTTTTTAGTCGTCGGACAACTAATAGCATGAAGATTTGGATTAAAAGCACCATAAGATTTTGCCCAATCAGTATATTGCTTATCTCTAACATAATTGGATATTACATAGTACGAACGATTTGCAGCGAGATTAACCGTAGCAAAGAACTTATTGGAAAATTGTTTAGCTTCTTCACTATCCATACCTTTGTAAGTATCATAAAGAGGCATAGCTGTAGCATCAGGAGCATCACTGATGAAGTAAGCAACACGCTTTGTGTCAATATGCGTAAACCACCACTGAGCAGGCTCACCTGTTGTCTTATCCACTGTGATATACACCTCATACATACCATCAGAATATTCTGTTGAGCTCTCATTACGCGAAACCAGATTCCAATAGTTGCTACCCTCCTCAAACTTTTCAGAACCTTGAAGACCCAACTGATCTGTAGTCATACCTGTTTTAGGACAAGTAAAGCTAATGCCATACTTACTACCAGGACCAAAAACCTTAACAGGCTTACCAAATTCATTAACACTCATCACCTGAGCATGAGCAGTAAGAGAAGCAGGAATCTCCACCTTATATAGATCATAATCTTTAGAATTATACTTCTGCTGCTGGAACTTAAACACAGCATCATCATAGGTAACTTTATCTCTGTTATCTTTATCTCCGCTAAAGGTAAAGAAACTACCAGCGAGATAGAATCCCTGAGTATAAACACGAGGTTTTTCTTTGAGACGATTAGTTGTCACAGTATTCCACTCAACGGTTGAGCTACCGCCACCACCACCTTCTGTGCCACCACCAGTTGAACCACCTGAAGGAGGAGTTGTAGAAGTTGTTCCGTTTTTATAATAATACAGACCATCCTTAACTACCCAACCAACAGAAGAAGGATACTTCTTCTCTACATTATTATATTTATTATTATTAAATAAGACTAACGCCTTCCCAGAAGGACAGTCTTTCGTGTCAATTTTCCATGTTACTACTTTTTTATTACCATTGATTTCCTTTATATCCGTTGCTGTAGCCACTTGACCAGGCCACTTTCCGGTCAACCAATTAGAACCATCATCTGGTTTAGTACTATCATATACATAAGCAGCATAATCTCCCCATCCATCTTCATCTACGAAATGGATAGTAACAATCTCTGCCATCATTTTCAGTGGTATGCACATTAAGGTGCACAACACCATCATCATTAGTGTAAATCTTTTCTTCATATTTTTATAGTTTTAAACTTTATGTTTAGCTTTTAGTTAACTCATCATTTCCTTTAGGTTTTACTTTCCTTGTTTTCCTAAACCAAGGAAATACCATTTGAATGGAAACTATATTGTTCATAATTGAAAGAATAATAAGTTAGTCAGAAACAACTATTTCGTTACGCTCATTTTCCTACTTTTGAGCTGCAGGCCTTTCCTGTAACGCCATAGGGCGATTTTTAATTAGATTACTCCATTATTTTCGTTGCAAATATATGAATATTAGATAGGTTACGCAAAAATGTGAATAAATAATAAAACAATTAGCTGTGCAAACGTTTGCATATCTCCACCCTCGTACTTGAAGCTGAAAACAAGCTTCTCATCAGCAAGAATGTACTGGGAGGGCGTGGCATCTTGCCCGCCCATTATCAATTTGCTTATTCTAAGCTTATTGGGCGGGCAAGATGCCGCGCCCTCCCAGTGCAAGCCTGCCAATAAGTCCCAACGATTCAACACTTAACATTTCCCCACCCCCAAAAAACGCAAAAAGGCTGGGAGCAATATTCTTGCCCCCAGCCGTACCAATCAACTTTTATTCAGAAAAACTTAAATACGATTCTTATTAAGTGAAATATTATTTGAGCGTAAACTTATGCGACTGCAACATCTCTTTAGGATCGAGAGCCTTGTCGAGTTCCTCCTTACTCATGATACCTTCCTCTATCACGATGTCATAAACCGAGCGTCCTGTAGCATGAGCCTCCTTAGCCACCTTGGTACTTTTCTTATATCCAATGATGGGATTGAGAGCTGTCACGATACCGATGCTGTTCTTTACCATTTCATAGCAGCGCTCCTTGTTGACAGTGATGCCGAGGATACACTCCGAGGTAAGGGTCTCGATGGCATTCTTCATCCAGGTAAGGCTCTCGAAGAGGCTTTCGGTGATGATAGGCTCCATCACGTTGAGCTCCAACTGTCCTGCCTCTGCTGCAAAGCTGATCGTAGTATCGTTACCAATCACCTTGAAGCAAACCTGATTAGTAACCTCAGGGATAACAGGGTTCACCTTACCAGGCATGATAGAAGATCCAGGAGCCTTAGGAGGAAGGTTGATCTCATTGAGACCGCAACGAGGACCAGAAGCCATCAGGCGGAGGTCGTTGCATATCTTAGAGAGCTTCACAGCCAGACGCTTCAGCGCAGAAGAATAGCTGACATAAGCTCCTGTATCAGGAGTAGCCTCCACGAGGTCGGTAGCAGTAATAAAGTTCTCGCCAGTGAGCTTACTCAAGTTAGCAGCACAGAGCTTAGCGAATCCAGGAACAGCATTCAGTCCTGTACCAATAGCCGTACCACCCATATTGATTTCGTGCAGCAACTTCACGTTACGCTCCAAATTGAGGATTTCCTCCTCTAAGTTGTTGGCATAAGCATTAAACTCCTGACCGAAAGACATCGGCACTGCATCCTGCAACTGAGTGCGTCCCATCTTGATGGCATCAGCATACTCGTCTGCCTTATAGCGGAAGGCACTGATAAGTCCGGTGAGAGCGCCCACAAGATGTGTATTCATACGAATGAGAGCCAAGCGGATACTGGTGGGGTAAACATCGTTGGTACTCTGACCGCAGTTACAGTGGTCGTTAGGTGAACAATATTGATAGTCACCCTTCTCATGACCCATGAGTTCGAGCGCACGATTGGCAATCACCTCATTGGCATTCATATTAACAGAAGTACCAGCACCGCCCTGTACCATATCTATAGGGAAGTTCTCGTGCCACTTACCCTCTATAATCTCACGACAAGCCTGAGCGATAGCACCAGAAATCTCATCGTTGATAACTCCCAAAGAATGATTGGTCTCAATAGCAGCCAACTTCACGTATGCGATAGCAATGATAAAATCAGGATTGTCGCACATCGTCTTACGAGAAATGTGGTAGTTGTTGATACCACGCTGTGTCTGCACACCATAAAGTGCATCTACAGGAACCTTGAGCTCACCAAGAAGGTCAGACTCTACTCTGTATTTTTTTTCCTCTACCATAATAAGATATATTAAGCGTTAATATTTTGTTTCGTTTTGTCGCTGCAAAAGTACTACTTTCTTTCCACTCTCCCTTTATAAATTCAGAACCTTTATTTGTAAAAACCGAACTTTCCTAAAATCACGCTGAAATCATCAGCAAGATTGCACTGGGAGGGCGCGGCATCTTGCCCGCCCATAAAAAAATGTCCCAACCTAATTAAAAATAATTAGAATGTAATACAACAATGGGCGGGCAAGATGCCACGCCCTCCCCAGTGCAATCCCGCCCAATAAGCAGCAAGGCTGTTATTCCTTAACTTCTTTAACTTCTCCAACTTCTCTAACTCCTCCAACTCCTCCAACTTCTCCAACTTCTCTAACTTCTTGAAGATCTTCCCTCGAAGAAAATCTTCTCGAAGAAATACCCCTCCATCTCAAAAACTTTTCGTATCTTTGCATCGATGATAGGATTAGCCGATTGTAACAACTTCTACTGTTCGTGTGAGCGTGTGTTCCGCCCCGACCTGAGAGATAAACCCGTTGTCGTATTAAGCAACAACGACGGATGCGTCATTGCCCGTTCCGAAGAGGCCAAAGCATTAGGCTATAAGATGGGCGACCCCTTCTATCAAGTAAAAAACAAGCTCGAGGCTGAAGGCGTAGCCATCTTCTCGAGCAACTACACCCTCTATGGTTCCCTGTCAAACAGGGTGATGTCTATGCTCTCCCATTATTCTCCACATATCGACCAATACTCCATCGACGAGAGCTTCTTCGAGGTAGACGAGTCCATGGCAGAGGCTTTCTTCAAACAGGATTCCGACAACCACAATATGTTGACGACAGACCAAGAAGGCTCCCTCTTGCAACGCTATGGCGCAAGGATTTCTTACGATGTACTCAGAACTGTTGGCATTCCCATTTCGATAGGAATAGCAGAGACCAAGACGCTTGCCAAGATAGGTTCCAAGTTTGCTAAGAAATACAAGGGTTACCAGGGATGCTGCATCATCGACACAGAAGAACGCCGCCACAAAGCCCTTTCTCTCTTCCCTATAGAAGATGTATGGGGAATAGGCAGACAGATAGCCCGCAAACTCGACTATATGGGAATCCATACGGCAGCTCAGTTTGCCGACAAGAAAGAGAGTTGGGTGAGAAGCCACTTCAATATCACCACGGTAAGAACCTGGAAAGAACTGAATGGCGAGAACTGCATCAGCATCGATGAACTGCCCCAGAAGAAGAGCATCTGCACCAGTCGAAGCTTCTCCGACGAAGGCATTTCCGACAAAGACGTGATAGAGGAAGCTGTGGCAAATTTCGCGGTGCGATGTACAGATAAGCTACGTCGACAAGGCAGTGTATGTCAAGGCATTACCGTCTTCGCTTGGACTTCTCGTTTCAACGAGCAAGCACCCGAATTTACCATCCACAACTCTCTCACACTCCCCATACCCACACAGGCACAAGACGAGATTGTAGGTGCAGCGCTATCCATACTGCGCAGCCAACTGCCTCATCTCACACCAAGCCGTCCCGACCGCCCTGAGCTTCTCTTCCGATTCAAGAAAGCTGGTGTCATACTCTGGCAAATATCTCCGAGCAACCCTCGCCAACAAGACCTCTTCGACCCTATAGACCGCAATCGACAGAAGGCCCTCATGGACGCCATCGATGCCATCAACCGCAAGAACGGACATGGCACCATCCGACAAGCCATACAAGGCACCAACTGCCGATTCGACTTGAAACGAGAATACATGTCGCAACGGTTTACAACAGATATCAACGAAATCTTAGAGGTGCAATGTTGAGTGTTGAATGGTTGGGGCTTTTTTATGGGCTTAATAAGCAATAAGGCTATTGTCTTAACTCCTCAGCGACCGTAGGGAGCGATAACTCCTTAACTCCTTTAACTTCTCAAAAAGAACTTCTCTAACTCCTCAAACTCCTTAAACTCCACAAAAGAACTACTCAAAAAAAATATGGAAGACAAAATAAGACTAACCATTCACCCTGCCACTATAGGCGAGAAGACACCCATTCCCCTGGCAGGACAAAGTGTGAAAGCAGGATTCCCCTCCCCTGCACAAGACTATATGGAGGGTGACATCGACCTCAACGAGGTACTCATACAGCATCGTGAAGCCACCTTTTACGTCCGCATATCGGGCGACAGCATGACAGAGGCAGGCATCCTCGACGGAGACCTTGCCATTGTAGACCGACAGATAGAACCCTCTAATGGCAACTTCGTCATTGCCTTTGTTGATGGCGAGTTTACCATCAAGCAGTTCAAGATAGACCCTTCGGGAACTTTCGGTTGGCTCATCCCATGGAACAAAGCCTACTCTCCCATTCGTGTCGACGAGAATAACCGTTTCTTGATATGGGGTGTCGTCACCTATGTCATCCATCGCATAGCAGAGTAACGATGCTGCAAATTAGTATCAAACGCATCATAATCAATTAACTAAACTTTCGCATATCAGGAAGTTAGATGAAGTTAAGACGTAGGTCTCTTAGGAGGAGAAGTTAAAGGAGTTAAGACGTAGGTCTTGCTGCTTAAGAACTACGCCCAAAAAGACTATTGTCTTAACTCCTCAGCGACCGTAGGGA
>ULTW01042111.1_pt1 | contig 10188 bp, 11 predicted proteins | sample 1957961 | NCBI WGS metagenome assembly ULTW01 (sample SAMEA4835744, study PRJEB28245) | human gut metagenome | biome: gut microbiome; material: fecal sample | place: Denmark | collected 2008 | reverse complement strand
TTGATCCATACGCCCGAAGCCACGAGCAGGCTTGCCGCCAATATCTGCACCAGGAACTTCTTCTTATACCCCACGCCGATGAGGTCATCAGCGAGTCCCACAAGGAAGAGCATCATGCTACCCACCAGCAGGGCGAGGAACTCATAAGGCACTTCCCCCTGCATGGATTTGCTGTTATATCCCAACAAATAGGCTATCAGCATAAGCCCACCCATGGTAATCAGCATCACAGGGAAGAAAGCAAGACCGCCCAGCCTTGGTATCGGCGCATGATGCACCTTTCTCTCGTCAGGCATGTCAAATAATCTCTTCTTATGAGATATCAGAAGAATATTAGGTAGCACCATCATGGCGATAGCCACCGCCACGATGAATGCACCTGCCATATATAAGTAAATGGTTTCCATAAAAAGGGATTAGATATGATAAACTCCCTCCAGTGGACAGATATTGAAGCAATCCATTACCACCTTACCCTTGAGTTTATCCCAGTTCTGCTTGATATGGTCGTGCTTTACCATGATTACCACCATATCAATATCCTTCAGGAAGTCTTCAAAATTATCAAACTGATTCTCTGCTATCTTATGATTCTCCAGGAAAGGATCATAACACTTCAATGGTCTAGCCAGATGTCTTTCCTGTGCCTCCAGGAGCTGCAAGGTAGGCGACTCACGATAGTCGTCCACATTCTCCTTATAGGTCAAGCCATAGAGACCTACACGACGGTTGTCTGTGATACCGTTCTCCTTCATGATCTCATAGATGCGGTTCAATACGAAGGTAGGCTGCGAATCATTGGTCTTCATAGACTCATCAATCACCTTAGCCAACTGAGGGTAATCACCCACCAGGAACCAAGGATCCACCGAGATACAGTGACCACCCACGCCCGGACCAGGCTGCAGGATATTCACACGAGGATGCATATTGCAGATCTTGATGATTTCATACACATCCATATTATCGTGACGGCAGATACGAGACAACTCGTTGGCAAAGGCGATGTTCACAGCTCTGAAGGTATTCTCCACCACCTTGGTCATTTCAGCCGAACGGATATCCGTAACCACGATTTCCCCCTGGCAGAAACTCTTGTAGTATTCCTTCACCTTCTCGCCAATCTCCTTGGAGTCAGCACCAATGGTACGATTGTTATGAAGCAGTTCATATACCATATTACCAGGGATGATACGCTCAGGCGCATGCACCAGATTGATATCTTCACCGATAACGAAACCATTCTCCTCTACCACAGGACGGACAAACTTGTCGATAGTACCCGGACTTACGGTAGATTCGATGACAACCGTAGCACCCTTAGGGCATACCTTCATCACATCCTTGATGGCTGCAACAACATAGCATGCATCAACTTTCTTAGAAAACTTGTCGTATGGGGTAGGCACAGAAACGATATACATATCTGTCTTCTGATACTCAGTGGTAAACTTGATACCAGCCTTCAGCGCATTCTGGAAAAGTTCATCCAGTCCATCCTCCTTGAAAGTAGTATGACCAGCATTCAAAGTATCCACCAACTCCTTGTTATAGTCAGTACCAATCACCTCTACACCGTGTGCAGCCATCATCAAGGCTGTAGGCAATCCGATGTAGCCCAAACCAATTACATTAATCATATCATTTAATTTTAATTTGTTTTACTTTAATTTATTCAGCGAGTATCTTCACGATTCTCTCGCAAGCCTTACCGTCTCCGTAAGGGTTCACAGCCTTCGACATCTTTTCGTAGGCATTTTCATCTTCCAGCAGGGTGCTTACCTCATCCATAATCTTCTGATAGTCGGTACCTACCAGGTGAACCGTACCGCTAGCCAAAGCCTCCGGTCTTTCCGTAGTATCACGCATCACGAGCACAGGCTTGCCCAATCCAGGAGCTTCCTCCTGAATACCGCCAGAGTCAGTGAGTACGATGGTAGCCTTCTCCATCAGATAAACAAACTCCAGATACTGCAGCGGTTCGATGAAGAACATATTACCCAAGTTGCTCAAATCCTCACCGAACACCTCATGGATAGGCTTTCTTACATTCGGATTCAGATGCATTGGGTAAACGAAATCCACTTCCGGATACTTGTTCTTCAGATCCTTGATGGCAGTAACCATGTGGATGAAGCCCTCACCGAAGTTCTCACGGCGATGACCGGTAACCAACACCAGCTTTCTGCCGTCAGCCAGACGGTTAACATCATAGCCAGCCTTCTTAAGGATACCCTCCTGCTCCTTCGCCAAAGCCTCATCGTTCTTCAACTTATCCACCACCATGTGCAGGGCATCAATCACGGTATTACCAGTTACGTAGATCTTTCCCTGCGCTTTCTCTTCCTTGAGATTGTTTTCAGAAAGAGGAGTTGGCGAAAAATTGTAGTTGGCAATACGACCCGTAATCTGTCGGTTCATCTCTTCAGGCCATGGCGAGTAGATGTTGTGGGTACGAAGACCAGCCTCTACATGACCTACAGGAATCTGCTGATAGAATGCAGCCAGGGCGGCAGCCGTAGATGTTGTTGTATCACCATGTACCAGTACCACATCAGGCTTGCACTCCTTGAACACATCCCTCATACCTGTCAATACCCTGGCGGTAACATCATACAAGTCCTGTCCCTGCTTCATGATATTGAGGTCGAAGTCAGGTTTCACCTCGAAGATATCCAATACCTGGTCAAGCATTTCCCTATGCTGACCTGTTACGCAAACGATGATTTCAAACTCATCGTTATGTTTCTGAAACTCCTTCACCAGCGGGCACATCTTGATGGCCTCAGGTCGGGTTCCGAAGACAAGCATTACTTTCTTCATATTGTTTTTTTTTTATCTACTATCAAACTAAAGTTCAAATTGCGGAACATTGCTCCAATCTATCATATTCTCTGCCTCTTCCAGATCCACAAATTTAAAATCTGTAAGCCATTTACGTAGTTTGCGTTCAGCTCCAGCCAATCCATAATAAGATTTAAATCTGCGGAAACTATTAAGCTCCTTAATCATAGGCTGATTAGCATCCAAATCTCTGGGATGAATATAAGACAAGAGATAATCAGAAGATTCCTCAGACCATTTCTTAATCTTAGAATAAGGGAAAAGGCGGAAGTAGCCACCCCCACTAAAGATGATGTGTTTACCAGCTATGGTTCTGAAAGGAATAGGAAATTCTCGGATGGCAGCACCATTATGTTTGATAAGTGCAGGACCTTTTCCCGGATAAGAAGGCATACCACCATGTGCATGATGAGCCGGAAACACAGAGCTATCTGTTGTAATACCCAAATTATATAATGTCTCAAAAGCCCATCCTTCCGATTCACGGATAGAGAAACCAGGAGCACGGAACTTCGTTATTTTCTTGCCCGTTATATCCTCCAGACGGTGGATACTCTCTTCCACATCCTGTTTAAAATCCTCACGTGATTGCTGCCAAACCAATTGATGGTTCATTGTATGTGAACCTATCTCATACTTTTCTGAGATACGCTTTACTAACTCAGGATAAGTCTTAGCCACCCATCCTATCACAAAGAAAGTAGCCTTGGTGTTTGTAGAATCCAGTATATCCAATATTCTACCCACATTTCCCTCTATTCTCTTCTCATAATTCACCCATTGTGCTTCACTTCTAGTAGAATCATTATCCAGCAAGTGAAACCACTCTTCTGTATCAAATGTCAATATGTTCATTGCATCTATTTATTTTTCATCAACTATTATACCCTTTCTTACACGATGCCAATGCTTTGACATTCCTATTAAACATTCATCATGACTACTATCAAAATACATATCGTCAATAGCATCAACTCCGTATTTTTTCAAAGTATCTACCTTTTCTTTGTCAAAGGGATGCTGGCATATACCCTTGATACACCCATTCCTTACCTCAAAAGTTGTACCCAACACCTCTACTTTAGTTTTTTCAAACAAAGCATCCAGTAGATAACAGGCAGAAGCAGATAAGACAATTACCCGATATCCAGAATCAAGAGCACTTCTTAAGTTCTCAATAATTGGAGTAAACTGTATTTTTTGTTTTCTACAAGCATCTGCGAATTCCTTCTCTTTACCTTTAAAGAGAAGTTTTATCATAAACAGTTTTTCTGCCTTCACGCTAATAATGCCCAACTTAGACATCACTTTTAAACAGAAATACAAAAATCGGAGAAGGAAATTTCCCCCAATGCATTGGATAAACAACTCTGTCAAGGAATCCTTATAAGTCAGAGTCTTATCAAAATCAAAAACAACGGTTTTCATATTTTACCCAAAAGTTTACAGATGTTCTCTTTTGAAAAAACACTCAATATCAAATAAGAAAAAGCTCTTAACTTACCAGCATAAGTCCAATTGATAAAACAGGTATTACTAAAGTTCCAAAAGCCTTTAACGAATCCTTTCTTTTTGATAAGAAACAAGAGATCCATCGGAAAGAACCATCGAATTTTAACACCTTCATTTGGCTTACATTGCAGAATACGCTCTCCGATACATATTCTCACATAGTTAGTTAACAGATAAGCTCCACCATATTCAGCAAGCATAATACTTCCCCACAACCGCGGATTTGCTTCTATCAGCTTATAAGTTTTGCTTTTTTCATCCCAAAGATATTCCAGCATAACCAAACCATTCCAGCCAACATAGTCTAACACGTTGGAAGCTTGTTCTATCAGCGCTTTCTCACAGGTCATTTCCGACAACACAGTCACACCACCCTCTTCTGGAGAAGTTCTTAATCTTCGATGAGTATAAGCCCCTAACCTTTTACCATTTTCATACAACAAAAATACGCCATGCACATTTTTACCATCCGGTATCAGCTCCTGAGCAACATACCGTCCTTCTTCTACCTCATGTTTTAAATGCTCCGAGAGTTCTCCATTATCCAGTAATCTAACTATGCCATGACTTCCCGAGCCTATAGAAGGCTTAAGAATTATAGGATACGATTCCTGCAGTGCCAGTTCACTGCTATTATATTTTTGTGGAGCGGGGAAGCTATGTTCCAAACAGAACTCATTCAGTAGATTTTTATTTCTAAACTTCTTATATAAGTCTGCATCTGGCAAAAGATACTTAAAATTCTTTTTTCCATTTTTCGCTATGAAATCTATAAAATAGTCTGTCGTTATTTCCTCTACCGGTATATAGATAAGAGTATCAGCATTATATTTCTCCGAAACTCTATTTAGGTCAGCTTCAAAAGTATCATATTTACTGGTTCTTATTGTTTCAAGAGCCCCCATTCCATAACACAATCTTGCTTTCCAGGCACCAAAATGTTCACTGATTCCCAGGATGCAATCTATCGTAGGAAACGTATGCTTCAAGATATTGATTACATCAAATGTCTTGCGATACTGTATATCAGTTATTAATAGTCTTACCATCGTATTTACCCAGATATAATTTCATGATAAAGACGAAATCATCCCATAATCTCTTGAATCTCTTCCAGTTTGGGTCATGTATATTTCTATATACGCCCTCCAGATTATGATCTATCCACCATTGAGGAGCTCTTTTAAACTTACCAACATATACATCAAAAGAGCCACCCAGACCTTGAAAGATTGCATCAGGATTCACCTTCTGCATCTCCTCCATCAAGAGTTCCTGCTTAGGACTTCCCATGGCAACGAAAACCACCTTAGGTCTTTTGACCGCAATATCAGCTATCAGCTGCTTGCGTTCCTCTTCAGAAGAAATATAGCCATTACGATAACCACAAATATTGATACCGGGAAAATCAACCTGCAGTTTCTGTATCACTTCATCTATGATTTCCTGCTTACCACCAACAAAGTAATAAGAACTGTTACTATGCAGAGTGCTCTCAATGATTTTAAGCCACAACTCACAACCAGCTAACTTTCTCGCATTCTTCACTCCAAGCCTCTTCAACGCTTTTACTGCACCCACACCATCACAGTAGCCAATATTTCTATTGATTAGAGCACGTGTTGTGTCAGTAGCCTTAGAAATTTTTCCAGCATTGATAGCTACTAAAATACCAGGATGTTCTAAGACATAGGCTATTAAACTTTCAAAAGAAGTAAATGGATATACCTTCACTCCATTTATCATTAATCTATTCATCTTTAATATATATCGTTTTTCGTTATTTCTCCTCAACCAGCAAACAGGTTAAGGCATTAAACATAAAAGCATTGCTCCATCGCATATAAGAAATCTTGGAGCTGACACCAGGCTTTAGCTGGTAATAGAAGAAGCCCTATTTGCGAAACCTAATAATACGAGCAGGATTACCTGCAACGATTGCGTATGGAGGAATATCTTTAGTGACAACAGCACTTGCGCCAATGATGGCACCTTTTCCTACACAACGGCATTTACCCAATATCATCACAGAATCCCCAATCCAAACATCATCTTCTATTGATAAAACAGATTTTGGCAAATCACCTTGTTCCCCCATAGGTATATCAATTCTATCAAAACGATGGCCTCCTCCAATAACTCTTACATTAGGTCCCATCATTACATTATTACCAATTGTTAGGCGACAATTTTGAAGATGGAAATTCACTCCTATACCAGACTCATTACCAATTGAAACCTGATTTAAGCCCCAATATGCATGCCGCTCTATATTAACATTTTTTCCTATAGAATCAAAACAAAATCTACAAACAGCACCCCTTAGTTTACGACACAATCGACCAAAAACAGGGAACGTACTTGAAGGGAAATGATATAATAAAGAATAATACAACATACCCCCCCATACCTTTCTAAATTGACTCATCATTTATTTACACGATTAAACAGTTCATGCATTGCAAACTCAGAGAATGCGTCAAAACCAGGAGTAAATGTATATTCACCGAAAATCGGTTTTCCATCTATTTCATATAAATCGACTCTTACAAACTTAAAGCCATGCGCCAGCTTTCTAACTAATTCTTTCATTAGTTCAAAGGACTTTGGCTTTTCACTGTTAAAATGAGGATAATTCTCAGCCAAGAAAGAAGGCTGAGAAACCCAGTCCATATCATATGCTCCAATACTATAAAGATGTGAGTTTTTCTTTCTATTGGCATGTACATAAACAATAAATGGTTCACCATTTATACAAAAGAACTTATAGTCTGTCAATGAGCTTTTACCTAATTGCTCCATATATTTTTCTACAATAATACGAGGTTTAATGTAGGAATAATGAGGCTGTCCAGTAAGTTCTCCATATGGATATTTAAGCCACTTTTTTAACTTTGCTTTCAACTCTGTCCAATTCTCCGCATCCTTATCTTTGATTATCAGATTTGTAGCGCATCCATTTGTTGTTTTCACAACAAATGACTGAGGATATTTATCAAGATCAAGTTCAGAAACATCGTCACAAACATCATATAACTCATTTAAATAAGAATCACCTATAAGGCTTTTTACCGTGAATCTCACTTCATACTTATCAGCCAGCGAAATCCATCTCTTATCAAAATAAACAGAAGAATACGCTATATACTCATAAAAATTACTGGGACATGAAAAATTGATAAATTTATGTTGTCTTCTTAATGAGCGCAACTCCCAAATTATTTTGGGGTTATTTTTTAAAAACGAACAAAAAACTTTTCTAAACATCTTTATTATATTTATTTATTCAACACAATCTTATATATTATATTCAATTTATCCTCTACTGAGTTTGGTAGATTGTCCAAAACAATTTGTTTTGAGATATCCCCCATTTTAGTACATAGATTAGAATCTTTCAATAATTTGTCTATAGCATCTTTCATTTCATTCGTTTGACCAGGATGAAACAAAAAACCATTTTTTTCATTAAACACAATTTCTGGAATTCCCCCTACATTTGTAGAAAGAATTGGTAATCCATAAGATTCTGCTTCTAATATTGAAATTGGTACCCCCTCTGTATAGGAAGGTAAAATAAAGGCATCTGCTTTATTCAGCAAATCATTTTTTTTAGAGCCAGAAACCCATCCGTGAAAACAGATAAGATTTTCCAGTTTGTTATCTTTAATAAACGTACGTAATTCCTCCTCTTCATACATTCCACCTCCAATATCAAGAACTAACTTGCCGGCATATTCATTATGACAATCATGAAGAAGCTCTACTAAATCAAATATACCCTTGGCTTTACATATATGTCCCAAATACAACAAATGAAACATACCGTCTGATTTTACATTTTTCAAGATGGGTTCAGATATGACATTTGGAATCACAAACACATTTTGTATGCCAACGTTATTTTGAAAAAACTCTTTCCAAGAATATGAAAGCGTAACAATTGCTTCACATCTGGATAAGACTCTATAAACATACACCTTATTTGCATCATAATAGTCTTTGAATCCACCACCATGTATATGCATTATAACTTTTCGCCCCATTACTTTAGCAATTCTTACAAAAAAAGCAGAACGCCTAAAGCTATTATTAGACGCAGTATGAATATGAACAATCCGTATTCTTTTATCCAACAACAAAAGAATAAATAGCTGAAAAATGGAAACAAACAGCTTAATGGCTTTCTTGAAAACAGAACCACTACAAGAATTAGCTACATATCTAAAATCTTTGAAAATAGTCTTTTGATACGTAGCAACACACTGTGCTATTCCACCTTTAGGTGGGGTAAATTCAGGTCCTACAGATATAACTTCTAACAAATCTATCATAATACTAAGATTTTTTATACTTTAATATACCATGCTTTAATTCATGATAAATTAATAAAATTGGCTCAGGTATAATCTTCATTATTTTTCTAATCCTTTTGCGACGTTCTCTGTCATCAACCCAAGTAGCAGTATAATGATGTATACTGCGAGTATTCTTTCGAATATGGATATGTTTTGTCGTTATATTAATAGGATTAAAATATTCTGCTGGATAAATCCAAATACCAGCAACTTTTTGAATTTCATTAATAGATTTCAAACCAGCCTTTTGAAGAATACTAGTAGTATGTTGTACTACTGTAGTTTGAAGCAAATTGCCATTTTTATCTATAAAATGCAATTTATTGTAATAAGACAATAACAGTTGATAAAAATCCATATTAGGAACTGCACCAAGACCTAATCCTGGAGCAACAGTCAGAATATCCCCCTTTTTCTTTATGGGAGTTTCAACACCCATAAAAGCACCATTAGCTATAATGTCATCTATAGGCCGGATAACTTCAACATCGGTATCAAAATAAATGCCACCATAATTATACAGTATCCAAAATCGAGCGAAATCACTGACAAAAGCATATTTCTTACACTTATATGCTTCCGCTGTATAGGGAACCATATTTACATCGAAATTATCCTCATTCCACTCCTTAATCTCATAATCAGGAAGAAACTTTCTCCAAGAAGCTATACACTTCTGGGCAAATTCAGGCAATGGTTTACGACCAAACCAACAATAATGAATCACCTTTGGTATCATATTTTTACTTTTTATATTATTAGTTATATACTTAACACCTAAGATATTAGGCAACAATGTTGTATTTCACATTCAGAATTTCTTTCTTCAATAAATTTCAAAGATAATATCACATTAACAAGAACAATAGATATACTATAATAATAGCAAAGTCCTGGTTCAAAGAAAAAAGAAAAATGAAAAGTCAACAAAAAAGATTTTGCAACTATACTATTGAGTTTATTATAAAGATCATATATATAATAAAAATAGCCTAATACTATCAAAGCACCGCTCGAATATATAGAGTGAACATAAAAGTTATGTACTGCATAATGCTCTTTGCTCACGACTGCATTAAGAATAACATCTCTACCATGCCCAAATAAATTCAAACTAAAATGATTAATTACATAAATAATTTGAGCAGAACGACCAGAACTACCAGCTTCCTTACCCATATAATTAATATCAATTATATGCTGTGATTCTATAAAAACCATATATATAAACACAGACAACAATATAATCAAAAATAATATAAAAACCCTTTTAGAACTATATTTTTCCAATAGCCATCGTAAAAATAAAAATAAAGCTAAACAAAGCAAGCCATTTCTACATCCCGTAGCCAAAATACAGACTATTGAACTGATTACAAATATCTTTCTTAAATAAGGCGTTTTAATAAAAAGGAGAGTACACATTATTACTATCTAAAGTTTCCCACCCCTATAAAACAAGACTTTTGGTGAG
>ULTW01028042.1_pt1 | contig 10272 bp, 3 predicted proteins | sample 1957961 | NCBI WGS metagenome assembly ULTW01 (sample SAMEA4835744, study PRJEB28245) | human gut metagenome | biome: gut microbiome; material: fecal sample | place: Denmark | collected 2008 | reverse complement strand
TAGATGGAGATGAAGTCAGCTTCTCATTTGTCAATCTGGACTCTAAATTAAGCGATTTGACTATCGATGCGACTACAGGTACAATTTCTGCTAAAAAAGGAAATAACATACCGGTAGGTCAACATACAGTTACTGTTTTGGCTAAAAACAACAAAAGTGAATTGCAGGCTTCTTTCAAATTAAATATCAAAACAAATCCATATTATTTCACTTATGTGCATTGGGGAAATAATTTAAATCTTTCACCTGCTCAAAATTATGCAAGCCAATATAGAGTTACATCCAACAACGCTCTGCTTTCTTTATCTATTCCAGTAGCAGAAACAGATATACCGGAAGGTGTAGAAGTAGAATGGACTATTGATAATAGCAGTTCCAGTATATCCGGAGGTTCCATTGATGAAAATGGTACGATTACCTTCACCGCAGGATGGACAAACGCTAAAGTTCTTATGATCCTCGTTAAAGCAACTACAGGTAAAGGTACTGCAGGTGAAATAACCATCAAGACTCCTGTATTTATCCATTGCTCGGGTGCTGTAGCCGGAGTTACAGTGAATTATACTCCATTCGTATTCCAGGTGAATCCACGTACCGGAGGAAGTTCCGTAACCCCCACAATAACAGGTACAGACTTAAGTACATTTATTGCAGACTACCGCCGTACCTTTAATTACTATAATATCAATGGACCTGCAGAACACAAAAATGGTCAACCGGGTGGTGGTAATGACACCTTCATGTACAGCCTTTGGAAAGCATATTATGAGTCAATTGGAGTTGCAAGCGTAAATACCGGACAGAAGTGGCCGTTATCATATTACGACAATACCTCCAGGCTTGCCGCACCATTAGGATATGTAGATGCAACCAACAACTGTGCTGTTAAAATCAATCCAAACAAATGGCTGAATGAATATGGCTATGCTAACGGAGTAATGATTGGACAGATGACGTTCGTAACAGATGGTAATTCAGGTGGTGTCAGCAGCGGATCATCAATGTTCCCATTGGCAATCTGGTTTGATACGAAATTCCAATAACGAAATAAATATATATCATAATGAATACACATAAATCTATAGTGAACACATTGAGCAAAAGAGGGTATCTCACCCTCTTGGCTCTCTTGATAGCAATCACCTCCTTCGCTCAGGAAATTACAGTGAATGGTACGGTGCTCGACGAGACTGACACTCCTTTAATTGGAGCAACCATCCAGATAAAGAATACTCAAAAGGGTGTAATCACAGACTTTGACGGAAAATTCTCTATCAAAGCAAACAATAATGCAACATTGGTAGTCAGCTATATTGGTTACCAGAATCAGGAAATCAAACTGAAAGGACAAAAGAACCTGAACCTCAAACTTATTCCGGACAATGCTATGCTGGACGAAGTGGTAGTCGTAGGTTATGGCAGCATGAAAAAGAGCGACTTAACCGGCTCTGTTTCTTCCGTGGCAGCCAAATCTATCGAAGGTTTTAAAACCGGATCCGTAGTAGAAGCCCTCGGAGGTCAGATTGCCGGTGTACAAATCACCCAATCGGATGGTACTCCCGGTTCTGGTTTCGATATCAAGATTCGCGGTGTCGGCACAGTAAACGGAGATTCTTCTCCGCTTTATATCGTCGATGGCTTTGAAGTGAGTGATATTGACTACCTTCCTAATTCTGATATTGAATCAGTCGAAGTATTAAAAGATGCTTCTGCATCAGCTATTTATGGTGCTCGTGCTGCCAATGGTGTAGTTTTGGTCACTACAAAATCCGGTAAAGAAGGAAAACCAGTTATTACTTATAACGGCTCTGCCACTTATCGTAACATTCCTAAAAAACTGGATATGTTGAGCACATATGAATTTGCCGCATTACAAGTAGAACTCAATCCGACTAAATACGGAACAACCTACTTTCAGGAAGGAAATGATGCTGACGGAGTACCTTATCGTCATCAAACTCTGGAAGATTATCTAACCGATCCGGGAATTGACTGGCAGGGTGAATCGTTCAAGCCGACTTGGTCTCAGAACCACGATTTCAGTATCAGTGGCGGTACAAAAGAAACTAAGTATGCTGCCTCCTTCTCACATTTCGATGAAAATGGTATCTTCACAAACAGCGGTTATAAAAAGAATGCAGGTAAATTGCGTATCAACCAAAAGATTAATAAATTCATTACCTTCGATGCCACTATCAATTACGCAAATACTGTGAAAGAAGGTATCGGTACTTCAGGTACCGGAGGAACACTGAATATGCTATCTAATATTCTGCGCTTCCGTCCTACCGGAGGTAACAGCGTTACAAACGATGAACTTCTGAATTCTGTATTCGACCCATTGGAACTAAGCGAGAACACAACTTACTCACAAATTAACCCGATCAAACAGGCTGAAGCTGTAAAAGACCGGAGACAATCTGAGTTGTGGGGAGCCAATGCCTCATTGACTGTCCAATTGATGAAAGATCTTACGTTCAAAGCATCTGCCACCTACAATACAACGAATACAAGAAGGGATATCTTCTATGGTGAAGACTCCAGCCAGGCATACCGTAGCGGTGGTGTTTATGGTTCTACACAAATGCAGAAAGACTTGCGTTGGCAGAGCAGTAATACATTGACTTACAGAAAGAAGATCAATAAGAAAAATACATTTGATGTCATGTTAGGACACGAATTCGCATTCAGGAGTTCAGAACTTCTGTATGGACAAGCTAAAGACTTCCCATTCGCAAATCTCGGTAACGACAATTTAGGAATAGGAGCTACTCCTAGTAGTGTATCTACTTCCAGAAGTGACAAGAAACTGTTATCCTACTTTGCAAGAGGTAATTACAATTTCGATAACCGTTACCTGTTCACTGCTACCGTTCGTGCTGACGGCTCTACGGTATTCTCTGCAAAAAACAAATGGGGATATTTCCCGTCATTCTCTGCTGCATGGCGTGTATCGGAAGAAAAATTCATGAAGAACATTACTCCGGTATCAAATCTTAAACTCCGTCTCGGATGGGGTACAGTAGGAAATGACCGTATCACCAACTATCTGTCTATGGATTTGTATACATCGAGCAAATATGGACTGGGACAACAAATGGTAACTGTACTGAATCCGAAACAACTGGCTAACAAAGACCTGAAATGGGAAGGTTCTACTACTGCCAACTTAGGTATTGATGTGGGTCTTTTCCAGAATCGCCTGAATCTGACAGCGGATTTCTTCTTAAAGAACACCAAAGACCTGTTGCTTGAACAAAAACTTGCTTATGTAACCGGATTCAACTCACAATGGCAAAATATCGGTAAAATTGAAAATAAAGGTATCGAATTGAATATCAATTCTACTAATATTCAAACCCGCAATTTTTTATGGCAGACAGATTTCAATATTTCATTCATCAAGAATACATTGAAAGCGTTACAAGATGGAACATCATACATACAGTCGGCTACTAAGTTCAACAGTAATTTCAACGGAAATGACTATATCTCAATCGTAGGATCTTCTCTTGGACAGATGTATGGATATGTTTTTGACGGTGTATACCAAACTTCTGACTTCAACATGCTCCCTAATGGTACTATGCAACTGAAGCCCGGAGTGGCAGACATCAGCAAACATGCAGGAAAAACAGCAGTACCGGGTATGGTGAAATATAAAGATATAGACGGAGACGGTATCATTACGCCTGACGATCGTACTACCATCGGAAATGGCCAGCCAGACTGGTATGGAGGTATCACCAACACTTTCAATTATAAAAATATTGATTTTAGTTTCATGTTCCAGTTCCAGTATGGCAATGACGTTTATAATGCGACACGTATGTTTAATACACAATCGCAAGACGAACGCAGTAACCAATTGGCTGAAGTTGCCGACCGGTGGACTCCGACAAACGCTTCTAATCGCGTGCCTTCTGCGAAAGGGTATGTGAAGTATGAATTATACTCACGCTTTGTTGAAGACGGTTCGTTCCTCCGCTTAAAAAATGTAACTTTAGGATATACACTTCCCAACAAGTGGACCAAGAAAGCATATATCAACCGCCTACGTGTGTATGGTACGGCCCAGAATTTATTCTGCCTGACTAAATATAGTGGTTATGATCCGGAAGTGAATATGAAAAGCAGCCCGCTCATGCCAGGATTCGACTGGGGTGCTTATCCAAAAAGTAGAGTATTTACATTTGGTGTAGAAGTTCAATTCTAAACAAAAAAGACAATGAAAAAATTCAAATACTACTTATGCACATTAGCCTGTGCAATCACCGTTTCATCTTGCTCGTTAGATGAAACCAGCTATACAGAAATTGAGAAAGGAAACTACATGAAGAATGCAGCAGAAGCTGAGAATGTGCTTCTGGGTGTATATCGTGACATGGTTCAGGATGGTATTTACGGTTTCCACTTATCCTTGTATTTTACTATTCCCAGTGATATAGCCAAAGTAACGGGTAATAGTACTGACGGACTCCGTCTGATTCCTTCTAATGCTTATACCAGTTCACAGACCGAAATCGCAACGACATGGGCTAACCTGTACAGTGCTATCTATGATGCGAACGATTTTATCGAAACACTGGGACAAAAAATAGGAACCTATGACGAAGGCAACTACAAGAAAGCAGCTGTTTATATGGCAGAGGCGCGTTGTCTGCGTGCCATGTACTATTTCGAGTTAGTACGCTGGTTCGGAAATGTAGCATTGATTACCAATACGGCTCAATCCCGTCAGCATCCATCTACCTTCACACAAGCTGATCCGGCAGATGTATACAAATTTATAGAAGCAGATTTGCAATATGCCATCGACAACCTGCCTTATGCAGTAGATGATAATATACGTTCCGACAACAGTTTCCGTCTCTCCAAAGGCGCCGCACTCGGATTGTTGACTAAAGTATATGCTACTTGGGCAGGCTACCCTGTACATGATACAAGCAAATGGGAAAATGCAGCGAAGACTGCTAAAATTCTGGTCGAATCGGACAAACATCATCTGCTTTCCGACTTCGAACAATTATGGAAGAACACTTGTAATGGCGTTTGGGATGGAGACGAGAGTCTGATCGAAGTAAGTTTTTATGCTCCAACTGTTACCGGAGTATCAGCTAATGACCCTTGTGGACGTATTGGCAAATGGAACGGTGTACAGGCAAGCGGTATCAGAAGCGTTCGTAATGCCGGTAACTGGCGTGTTATCCCAACTTTCCTGCGTGACTGGAAAGATCGTGAAAGCGATAACAGATGGAAGTATTCTTTTGCTGATTACAAATATGGTAAAAACACCGAAACCGGTGAAGACGGAGTCAAGCTCGTAATCAATACTAGCGGCAATATTGAAGACGCTATTAAAGACGACGCAACAGACGCATTAAAGAAAGCGTATATCGATAACGTATGCCCGAGAAAATGGGATACAGAAGAATATGTGAACAGTGCCAACTACTTGGTTGATGCCAATCTTTCCAACATTAACTGGTACATATTGCGTTATGCCGATGTATTGCTTTTATATGCCGAAGCTTTGAATGAATGGAAACAAGGACCGACCGATGAAGCGTATAAAGCTATCAATATGGTACGCAGACGCGGCTTTGGTCTTCCGGTAGAAACCGACAACAGTGCTTCAGACTTATCCGGAATGTCTTATACCGAATTCCAGCAAGCTGTACGTAATGAACGAGCTTACGAACTGGCATTTGAAGGACATCGCCGACAAGATCTGGTACGCTGGGGAATCTATTATGAAAGTATCAGAAAAACATCTCAAGATTTAGTGGATTGGTATAGTGGCGGTTACGGATATTATGTTTGTGTCGATTATACCAAAAAGAACAAGAATGAGCTACTCCCCATACCACAACAGGAAATGGATATATGTACTCAATTTGATCAAAACCCGGGATGGTAAATAACCTCACCATAATATAATATGAAAGCGTTACCGAAGAAATCCCCTTTCTTTCGTAACGCTTTTATTTAATCATTCAGTCCACAGATTTCTATATACCATGAAAAAGAATATTAGCACAGCCATTCTTCTGATATCTTTAGCTATCAGCCAATCAGCATTCTCTCAAATCTATTCATTTGAGAATGGAATAGTACCCGAAGATTGGAAAGCGGATAAAGGGACGCTCAGCATCTCCTCCGAAAAATATAAGTCAGGTACTCAGTCACTCCAAATCAATTGGAAACAAGGAGATATCCTTACCATCCCCTCACCTGCCGGTATTTCCGAAGCATGCAAAAGTAAAAATGGAGGTATGAATGTATGGATTTATAATGAATCCCCCATCAAAGAAAAGATAGTCTTTTCTTTCAGAAATGAGGCTGAAAAAGAAGTATGCCAACTCCCCTTTCTACTCAATTTTAAAGGTTGGCGATGCATTTGGGCTAAATTTCAAGGAGACATGAATATGCCATCTAAAAGTAGTATTCAGTCTGTCGAAATACAATTTCCGCAACATACCAGAAAAGGAGTCACTTACATCGACCTTTTAGAATTTACACCTAAAGTTTCCTGGCAGAATATGTCAGATGCACAATATAAAGTGAACCGTACTGACTACAGCTTAATTCCCGATTTTACAGGCTATAGAAATGCTATTCCAAAAGTAGAAAAAGTAATCACAGATAAAGATGATCAGATTACGGTAATTACAAACAGACTAACAGCATGGTATCTTGGCAGCGAACAGCAATCATCCGAAAAGTGGGTGAAAATGAGAAGAGAAAATGAAAAGGTATTTATTCAAAATGGCCTGAAAGCTGCTCAAAAGATTAAAATACAATATAATGAAGATCGTACTCCTAAGGGAGAGCCATTATTTCCAATGGGTGCACCCAGTACCATAGATGGAATAGAAGCCAAGAAATTCAGAACAATCAACGAAAACATCTTGCTCCCGTTAGCACTGGATTACCGTAAAAATAAAAATGCCCAAAGTCTTAAAAAAGCACTTTATATTTATGACTGGTTCAACGACCAAGGTTGGGCAGACGGTAGCAGCATGGGAACCTTATGTTTTGAAAAGCTGAGAAGTTCGGGCTATTTTCATTCATTCTTCCTGCTGAAAGATCAATTATCTCCTGAACAATTAGAGCGTGAACTTCAGTCACTAAACTGGTTTACCATGTTCGGAATATGCTATCAACTTCCTTCGCACCCGGGCGAAGTAGCAGACAACCTACGCGCGCTGGCTATTCCCAAACTAATATATACTCTATCACAAAACAAAATACAAGAAAGAGAAGTTGCCCTGACCGCATTCAAGCATTATATGGATAACGCATTAGGTATTGCACCGGGATTCTTCGGAACGTTCAAAGCCGATTTCTCCGGCTATCACCACAGAGGGCCTTATAATAGCGCCTATTACCCTCATGCACTTTACGCAGGTGCATTAATCGCCTATTTGTTACACGATACTCCTTATGCACTGTCTGAAACGACCTTGCATAATCTGAAACAAGGATTATTGACTTTCCGTTTCTTTTGTGCCGGTCTGGATGTACCTGCCGGAACAGTCGGACGCTTTCCGAAAGGACAACAGATTCTAGAGACTTTGTTACCAGCATTTGCCTATACCGCTCTGTCATTTAAAGAACCGGATAAAGAATTGACCGCCGCTTTTAAAGGAATACTGGAATCCAGTGATAATAAACAGGCCATTACAGAATACATCAGCAATGTGAACTCCAATCTGGCATATACCAGCACCGTAGGAGAAATTGAGTTAATGGCTCAATTGGCATCAACTTCCATTACCAAAGAAAAACCTGTCACCGGTACACTCTTTATGCCTTATTCCGGATTATTGGTTGCCAAAGACAGTCTTTTCCATTTTAATATCAAGGGATTCAGCCGCTATATATGGGACTTTGAATCTTCTGCTACAGAAAATACCAAAGGACGTTATCTGGCATATGGTCAAATAGAATATTTTGACTTTAAAAACAGACACAAATCCTTTAACCCGCAAGAGCCTGACTTTGACTGGAATTATATTCCGGGAGCTACTACTAAAGTATTACCTGATAAAATATTACAAGATAAAGGTGGTTCCAGTTCCGGACATCGCAATTTCTCTGATGAAACATTCTTAACAGGGGTATATGCTTCTGATAAAAACGCCATGTTTTCTTTCAGAATGCACGACATCACATATGATCAATCATTCCGTGCCAACAAATCTGTATTTGTATTCGAAGATTTTCTGTTTTGCCTGGGCTCGGATATCCAAACCAAAGATAAAAGATATCCGACCGTGACTACATTGTTTCAGTCATTCAGCAGAAATACCGGTGAAGAAAGAATACCGGAAGGATATATCCTGACAGACCCTTCACTCATGTATGCAGTTAAAAGAGGAGCTGTCCGAACATCTTGTGAGGGATCACATACACGAGCTTATATAGAACACGGGAATGCTCCGGAAGCAGCTAAATATCATTATTATATACTCAAAAATAAAAACAAAGTATTAGCCCGTCAGTTATTGTCCAATGAGAGTCCGATAGAAGTGATAGCTCAAGATAATGATGCGCATATCGTTACTCATAAAACGAAAGAAATCACATGCGGCGCTCTCTTCAATGCACAGAAGACGTATGATGGGCAACTGGTTTCTCAAGTGAATATTCCGCTTTCTTATATACTGGAAAAGCAGAAAGACAATTCATTTAAACTCTCTGTCTGTGAACCGGATATGAGAAGAATATCTCATGCACATATGGGGCTACTGACGGAAGAGGACGTGATACAACAAGAGAAGCCTTATGATACCCGGCTGACAATCAATGGACTATACAATGTGAAAAGTCCTCAAAAACCAGTGGAAGTATCCCTCGACAGGGAAAAGGATAAAACCTATATTACCATTTCTACTATCCGTGGGGAAAACTATACGCTTTTATTACAACAAGCTGATAATTAATATGAAGAATAGATTAATAACATTGTTTATTGTTTCCCTTGGCATAGCAGGTACCAATGCTCAAAACCATCTGACACTCTGGTATAAGTCTCCTGCAAAAGCATGGGAAGAGGCATTGCCTGTAGGAAACGGACGTCTGGGAGCTATGATTTTTGGAGATACTCAAAAAGAGAGAATACAATTCAATGAGAATACTCTTTATAGCGGAGAACCGGAAACGCCCAAAAACATAAATATAGTACCTGATCTTGCTCATATACGCCAGTTACTTGGTGAAGGAAAAAATGCAGAAGCAGGCACCATCATGCAAGAAAAATGGATTGGCAGGCTGAATGAAGCTTACCAACCTTTTGGAGATTTGTATATCGACTTTGATTCCAAAGAAGCTGTTACAGATTATATGCACTCGCTGGATATGGAAAATGCAGTGGTTACAACTTCTTATAAACAAAACGGCGTAGACATAAGCAGAGAAGTTTTTGCATCCTATCCGGCACAAGCTATTGTCATACATTTGAAGTCTTCCAAACCTGTTTTAAATTTCACCGCCTATCTGGCTTCACCACATCCTGTAACCAAGGAGTCCGATTCGCAAGTAGTTTATCTGAAGGGACAGGCACCTGCACATGCCCAGCGGAGAGACACAGACCACATGAAACGCTTTAACACTCAACGTTTGCATCCGGAATACTTTGATGCTTCAGGACACATCATACAGAAAAAACAGGTGATTTATGGAAACGAAATGGATGGAAAAGGCACTTTTTTTGAAGCATGTCTACTTCCAACCCATAAAGGCGGACAATTGTCCATTTCAGACAATCAGATCACTGCCCGGAATTGCAGCGAAGTGACTCTCATGTTGTATGCAGCCACCAGTTATAACGGACCACGTAAAAGTCCGAGCAAAGAAGGAAAAAATCCGCATCAGGCGATCATGAACTATCGGAGAATCAGTGAGGGAGAAACCTACAAAGAATTAAAGAGGCAACACACCACCGACTATCAGGCTTTATTCAACCGAGTATCTTTCGATCTTCCTGCGAATAAACAGCAAAAAGAATTACCTACAGACGAACGATTAAAAAGATTCAAAGATGAAGAAGACCAGGCACTGATCGCACAATTATTCCAGTTTGGACGCTATTTAATGATAGCCGGCTCCCGGGGTGAAGGTCAGCCCTTAAATCTGCAAGGTCTATGGAATGACCAGATATTGCCTCCATGGAACTCAGGCTACACTTTAAATATCAACCTGGAAATGAATTATTGGCCGGCAGAGGTCACTAATCTATCAGAATGCCACCAACCTTTATTCAAACTT
>ULTW01039990.1_pt1 | contig 10315 bp, 7 predicted proteins | sample 1957961 | NCBI WGS metagenome assembly ULTW01 (sample SAMEA4835744, study PRJEB28245) | human gut metagenome | biome: gut microbiome; material: fecal sample | place: Denmark | collected 2008 | reverse complement strand
CTTTACTTGTCATCCAATGAGCTTTTCAATTTCTCAATATGCTCTAATGTCAACTGAGTGGCGGTTGCTACCTGATTTACTGATAAGCCCATAGCAAGTAGGCGCTGAGCGGTAGCTATTTTTTCGTCTATAGCTCCTTTCTCTATTCCTTTCTCATATTTGTCTTTCAGAAGGGTCTTCTCGGTTCTTATCGTATCCCAGAATTTATCGTAGGTTCGGAGCTCGGCATCGGTAAAGGAGCTAACCTTTACCTCTTCCAGTGCCTTGCTTATCTCAGGACTCTCCAATAAGTCGGCGGGAACCTCTCTTGTATCGGAGTCAATCTCCGTAAGGAAGCGGAGCCATAATACGCTCATTCGCTTTTCCAGGAAAGTATGAGGGGTAAACTTCGGCAGCTCGATAAAAGTGAAATGCAAGCCTTCTATCACTTTCTTCGTATCTTTGTCGTGAACGATGCGATAGTTATGGATGAAGCAGTCGGGCATATCCTTCTCAAAGATCTCGTTCACGAGATTGAGAGAATAGACAGGCTTCAGAGTTTCATATTCTTCCGCCTTCTGGAGTTGTGTTACATAAAGCTTGGAAGCATTGAAGAGTACTCGCTGCATAAACGCATTACTCCATTCCATCTGCATTTCTACACAGAACTTTCTGCCAGATACATCCTGACACAATACATCAACGATCGTGTTCTTGCGACCATAAAGTTCCGGCACCAGCTCATTTGGGAGATACTTGATTTCTACGATTTGTTCCTCGTCGGAAAGAGGCAAGAGGGAGTTGAGCAAACTGATGAGTAAATCAGGATGCTTTGCAAATATTTTCTTGAAGGTCAAGTCAGCCTTCGGATCCAGATACATCATATTTTAATCTCCTTATCATTTTATCACTTATTGTTCCGAGATATTCGGATTTCTTCTAAGTCTGCTGCAAAGTTACTACTTTATTTGAAGAATCCAAAGGTTTTTGATGTTTTTCTTTCTTGGATACTGTATTTCATCAGACATCTTTCTCAAAATCAATGTTTATTGGCAAGTATGATGGCTACACAAATGTATAAAAACAAGTTCTCCCTATAATGCAGGTCATAGAAGCCTGAACTTATAGGGAGTATTTTGTTTTGAAAGTTAATCGCCCTACTGAACCTCACAGTCTTTCAGGCGAGATAATTATAAGTAAATGCGTAATTGTATTAGTAACATACAATTCCTTTCCGACATATATCTGGTTTACATCTGTGTTATAAAGATGCGGTCTAAAAAATAGAACTAATTAAAACTAAATATCATTATTGTCTTTTGAACTCGAAGTATCGTCCTAACGAGGCGGATAGGAGGCTATTTAGAATGATATCTGAGTTACGATACATGCCCCGTCATCTAAATGCCCTTTTTCCGTCCCGCCATTTGGAGATGGGAAATCTGTATTACCAGCTATTGTCTTGGCGTTAGTGAGTAAACTGGTATTTACATAGCCACTACCACCTCCGCCTCCGCCACCGCCTTCTGCTCCTCCATTACCGTATTTGCTTTTCGTCATTCCCTGTTGCCCCTCTCCAAATTTATAGCCACTAATTTGATTTGCAGAAGTTCCATATCGAGGCGGTATTATCAAGGTCTGACCCACATAAACAGGATTAGATGCAGGTTTCCCACCTTCAGAACCACCACCAAATCCTGCTATAGAACCATTTGAACCACCACCAGCTCCACCAGCGACCAATATAAGTTTTTGTTTATAAACAGTTTCTAGCTCTTTCAGTAAACCTGAGGAAAATGCCACGTGAGTAGCTCCGCCTCCGCCGGAACCGCCGGTATATGGCGGAAACCCATTTCCTCCATCTCCTCCACCATTATAGCCTCCTTTTCCACCGGTTACTCCATTATATGAATTTCCTCTGGCTCCAACACATACATAAAGAAGAGTATTCGATTTTAGTGAAATTTCTCCATATGAATATCCGCCACCACAATATGGGTTACCACGATATTGGCTACCTGCTCCCCAACATTCAATCTTATAGTCACCAGCTACAGGTGCCGTAAATTCTTCCACCTTCTGCGTGCAAGTGTAGACGCGAGCGAGGTAGTAGAAGTCGGCATCTGTTTTGATTTCTTTTGACATAACAGCATTTTTGGCTACATTGAATGTGCAGGGAGTGAGAGTACCCCATGCGGAGCGAGGTTTACCTGATTCATCAGATGCCTTGAAGGATATATCGGTGGAAGGCTTGACAATCTGGAGATAACGATTCGCAGTAGAGGTCTTGTATGGAATATTGCCAGAGAAGGTGGTGGAGGCACTTACTGACTGCGGGGTGGCATCATCAGTGTAATCTGTATCCTTCGTTGGCTCGGTTGTTACACGACCAGTTAAATTAGGATAATAATAAGTATAACTATTATTCTTGAATCTACGTGTCTTGGCAATATTCTTACTTTCAAGATTCAGAACCGCAAGTCCCATACTGTGCTCCATTGAGAATTTTAGAGTGGAAGCATCTTGACCTACTACACCCGTCGCTACCTGCAAATCCTGAGAAAGCAACGCTGAATGCTGATCCTGAGCAGGATTCCATTTACTGATCTTGTCGGCAAAGAAAGTCGATGCGTCAGATGCTGAGGTATTTACATTCTGAGCATCTGAATTATCTGAATTATATGGATAGTATGCGAAATACTTATATCCTGCTAACTTCAAGAACTTCTTGCTTGTGGCCCATTTATTGTCACCTCCCAATGTAAGCTTCACGTTTTCTTCCACTATCTTATTATTCTTACCAACCACATAGAGACCGATAGCATCGTTTGTTGTGAAGGATTCCTTAGGGAATGATGACGCAGTCCATGTGCTAGGATACGTTACATCAGTAGCGTCCAGGGTATTGATTGCCTTGGCAGAGAGCTTGTAGATGACACTCTGTCCTGCTTTCCATTCTTGATTCTTCAAATCAACTGTCAAGACCTGAGGCTGACCATTCAGCTTGAACGTAAACTCCAACTTTGCCCCTTCAGGCAAGGTCTGCGGAATCATCATCAAGGTCTGATTATCATCAGTAAGAGCCAAATTAGAACCTACAGAGACATTCTTTGCTGAAAGATCAAATGTATAGGTGCCTTTTTTGTCAGAATCGAGTTTCCAAATTGCGGATGAAGAGGTATGTTTGTCATCCTGCGCAATCAGCTGACAATCACCTTCGTTAGGAATATTCTGCAAAGATACGCTTGTTAGTTGTGCACCATTACCAATCACATCTGCCAAATCACTACTCATCGCAAAAGAAACTGCCATGAGGGCATGAGAGAACTGCAAAGCTACGGGTGTATTCGCAGCAGTTTTACTTCGCTGTTCCGCATTCGTTGCAACAATTAAATCTGGCTGTTTTTCAATATCGGCAGTAGATACCTTAGCCTCATAATGAATATTGGTTTGAACATTTGTAGGGTCAGGTTTTGAGCTCAGCATGCTATTTGATTCTGAGCTATGAGGCGCATAAGCATGGAAAGATACTTCGGAACCAATAGGCCAGGTGTGGTTAGAGGCATCTGGAATATTCCAATATTTTCCAGAATTGGTTGCAGTAGCATCATCGAATAATGAAACATAAGCATCTCCATTTTGATATAAAGCAGTGACACCAAAGTTCGAATAAGCACTGAGATCATTTTTCATGCTGCCACGAGTCTGCACTACCCTCTCCTGCTCCACATCTTCGATGGGTGCACCGGAACGGGTGATGGGGGTACCTTGCTTGCTCCAGATATGGATACCATCCTGTACCACCGGATGCAAGTAAAGAGGTTTTGCAAGATTGGCATTCACATGAATGGGCGCCTCATTATCCCTCACCCCAGCACTTCTGGAAGATGGATTCTGAGGAGCAGACTTGGTGTTTGCATCCCATTGGTGCGCCATGCTTGCAATGAAATTAATCTGATCTGTAGAAAGATGGGCTTGCTGCAGCGACTCGTTTTCCGAACAGGAAATAAAGAAAACGACGGCACAGAGCGCCATCATACCGCTTTTATAAGTCTTGTTCATAATTCTATATTTTTTAAATTGATGAAGCCCCACTCTATTCATGGGGCTTCATTGATATATCGTAAAATTTCTATTGATTTCGTTCTTATTGCAAATCCAGATCTTTATTCTCATCGGTCCATGAATTGAGAATTGAACCAGAGAAATATGGATAAGCACTGTATGTGACACCACAATCACCTTGTGCAGTTGCACCACCATTAATCGTAATATTAACGGTATAGTGCATATTTGGTTTCACTTTATCAGGCATATTCACATTGAATACAGAATTCCAAACCTTATATGTAGTACCATCTGAACCAGTTACCGCTGAATGCGCATTGATCAGGAGGTAGGTTTTATTGTCTTTATCTGTATTGGTATATACATAACAAGTATATGTTTCATGTGTTCCTGCTGCAGAGGATGTTATCGATCTTTGACTTTGGTACTTTGATGTTGATGTACTACCCAAAGGCATAGATGGATTATTTGTGAAATCCGATTGCTGATACAAAGTCGAAGTTGGCACATTGCAGAGCTGATAGCTATCTACCACGATTGGGAAACCTGTTGTCTTGTCTGTTGTTTTGTCATTATTTACAGTAAATTTGAAATCGATTCTACTTGCCAATCGTTGTAGAGAGATAGCTGCTGCAGATCCAGAGTTTGTCGTATCAAAGGATTTGTCAGCTGTTTTGCCCATCATTAAAAGACAAGATTCTTTATTGATATCATCTGCATCCTTATATGTCTTAACCTTAGATTGCAAAGCCGAAAGAGTTGCTACACCTGCAAAAGGAGTTGCATTATTATTGAGAGCCAAAGCATTGGCTATGGCATAAACTGTACACTTCTTGGCAGCACGAGTTAAAACCTGGATTGTGATATTACCACCTGAAGAAGAGAAAGGTGCTTGTTTTGTTGTAGAACCGATTACATCACCACTTTCATCAAAGATCAGGACGGTAAGGTCACTGATATAGTAATCCTTATTGTTAGGATCAGAAACACCAGCATCAGCACGAGTAATGGTGCTACTGTTTCCAGAAACAGCTCTAGAAGCAGTAGCAGCATTTCCGCTAGCAGCTATCGTCAGCGTAACCAGTGTCTTATTGCCCTTCTGCTCATCCGAATTCACATCAGATGAACAAGAGGACGCTAAGAGAACCGCCAGCAAGCACGGCAATAGCTTGATTATTCCATAAACAAGTTTACCAACCCTAAGAGTCATATTACAATATAAATTAATCGTTTAGAATTATTGGAAGAAAATTGGATTATCGACATCATCAAAAGGTATCACCTTGATTGAGATATCGGCATTCTGCCATATTGTAATATAGAAGACAACATTATCTCCTGGCTTTACTGCTAAAGGAGAACCGTCGTCAGTATGATCACAAGTATATAGCAAAGTTCCATCTTCCTTATAAATTTTCACTTTCACAGCCTCACCAGTTGTTGGCAAAACTATCATTGCAGGGGTAAACCAGTCGCCTTTGGCATTGAATTTACCTCCCATTTCATAGTTAACGAGTTTACCACCCCCATTTCCGTCGTAGGTCACTCCACTATTCATACCTTCCAGCACCACCCGGTAGTTACCATCACCATAGCAAGCTTTGAGACCTTTGAGATACACACTAGTCTTTGCTCTGACATCCTTCAGCGTGATGACGGTTTCCTCTTCCAATTTATCGGAAAAAGGTGAAGATAAGCTACCATAGTATATGGCAGAAGGCGAAATGGCATTTCCTTTTTCAGCATCAATGAGTTGGAGCCAGGTGTTGGAGATACTCTCCCCCACCTGTGGCTCCTTTATAGTATATTCATCTCTATGTTCACCTGTTACGGCAACGAACGTAACCGAGTCTGCTTCGTCAACGACAATACGTATTTTACCATCTTCTTCCTTGGCATATTTACCTACGTAAATGCCATTGACGAAAGCATAAACCTCATTGACAGGTGCTTTAGAATCAGGAAGGATATTGCCGGAATCATCAGCTACCTGCAAGATTATGTCGCGCTGTCTGCGATAACCGTAGTCATCGTAGATGCTGCACGACGACAGTATGCACAGTATAACTGCGCATAACGCCAAAGTCCGTGTCAATCCTTGTCTTAACATATTATTATATTTCTGATTCTTGATAATTATTGATTATAAAATTAGTTGAACTCAGCATTCTGAGTTACATCAACGAAATCTGTAACTTCTACCTTGATTTCGGCTTCCTGAGGGGTAAGGTTTATATTTGGATTACTTGAGCCCTTTGTACGAATTATAACAGAACACTTATAATTTTGATTAGGACAAACCTGGAAAGCACTACCATCACCATTAGCAGGCTTTACATATTTGTGAGTAGAAGCATCATACGTTGCATTAATAGGCAATGAATAATAAACCATTTCTGCCGCAGAACCCGTATTCTCTTTAAACTTACCTGCAATAACTAACTTTGTGTTACTTGTATTAGTAGCTCCATCATCGACCTTTTCATTAGGAAGTGTATAGAACCATGCCTTAGCAGTACTTGTGGCTGTACCAGAAGAGGCTGTACCAGAAAGAGGTGTTGCAGATGTTAAATTTTCTGTTGTCAAGTATTGAGCATATGTACCTGAACCACTATTTCCTGCAGCATAATTAAATGTACAATTAGTACCATCACTTGTATCATAAGCAGACCATCCATGAAGTAAAGAGGCACCTGAATTCCAAACATCTGTTGTAAAGTTCATTTTATCTGGTACATTAATCAAAAAGGCTGCAACTGGAGTAAACTCAGCATTTGCATAAGCACTACCATCCTTGAAATCTACACTCAAAGATTCCAAAGAGACTTTTGCAAGCATGTGTTTCACTGTCACCTTGTCTCCTGACACTTTAAATGCAGAATTATCACCCGATGTCTTTGGGGTCAACGTTCCTTCACCATACATTGGCACATTATTATTACATGCCTCTTTGGTTAAGTCCGTAGAATTCGTCAATGCATCTTTAGCCTCTTCTGATTTATTCATAAAATCAGAAGCTGTTTTAATGCCTACGAAATGACCTGCAGGAGCATTTACGGCAACCTTGATTAAATCACCATCTGCCAATGAATTGGTAACAATTGTCGTAGAAGCACTAGTAGAAGTAGCAGTAGTTTCAGGCTTAAATGTATTTTTTGTACCATCACCTGATCCAAGTTCTACAATAGTTCTTAATGTTTTGCCATTGGAAGAAAAAATACCAACTGTAATACGATTAATCTGATTTTCATCAGTACCAGCAGGACCTGCTGTAGTCCAATCGGTAGCACGGCTACCCATAGACTTACCTGTATTAATAGTCAAAGTTAAAGAAGACATTTTGCCTTGGTTAGTTCCACTTGCCACATCTTCACTAGAACAAGATGTGAACCAAAGTGCAACGGCTGCCAATGCGAGGAAGCCGATGCTAATCTTAGTTAGAGCTTTCATAATCGTAAAAATTTAAATTATTATTAATCTATTGATGTTTATATATTTATCTATGTTTACTTATATACATTGTGCAAGTAGTTCAAGGCGCTGGTAGCCTCCTTTACGCCTGCCGCCTCTGCCATCTGCAGATATACCTCCGCCTTCTGGAAATCACCCTGGAGCATATTCAAGACACCCAGGTTGCAGTAGGCACGCGAATCGGTCTGCCATGACTTGAGATACTTGGCTGCGAGCTTCAGGTCGCCACGCAACAATGCTACACCTGCGGCATCGATATTTGCCTCGGCGTTGTCCGGGAAGAGACGAGCCATCAGATCAACCAGGTCGTTATACTCACGGCTTCCTACCTTGAAGCTCTTGGCGGTAGCAAACATATTGTTGAGCGATACGGTATGCGCATCGTTGTTTACCGTTCCTGTAGCCTCCCCTGCATGGCGCTCCAGCGTAACGAAATACTTGATGCGTTCCACGTTCGGGAAGATATAGTGCTGCATATAGCTGTATGGTGCACCGTCGCCGATGGTCTTGATCTCATCCTCACGACCCTTCACCACCGGAACGGTCTTGATAATGTCGAGTACGGCATTGCGGAGCTTCATCTGGCTCTTGTCCACCATGGTATAGATGCTGTCCCAGTCTTCCGGAATCCATGTAACGGTGAGACCGTCGCTACCCAGAACCCTGTTTTTCATCAGGAAGTTCTTCAGACGTAGGGTGCGGTCGGAGCAGTTTTTCTCATTGCTCTTGTAGTTTCCCTTAGGAGCACCATAGCCAACAATCTGCAGATTTCTCACCACCGTGCCCGGCACATTGAGATGCACTTCCAGTTCGTTGCTGATATCACGGAAGACCGCCTTGTTGAACTTATGGTTGCCCATCTTACCGATCATTCTCTCATCGTAGAGGGGAATTATACCGCTCACGGTAATGTTGCTGCTTGAAACCTGTGAAGGGTTGAGGAACTGGATCCATTCAGTCCTTGCAGCAGTACCCATCAGCGGGGTTCCCTTGTGCTGCGCCACATCATCGCTGCTGCCAGCCACACGTGAGATATTGATGCTGCTGAACACCTGGTCTTCATATACCTGCGGGCGCTTGCCCCATCCACGCTCCTCGCTCTCTACATAGAGGGCGGCACTAGCCATCCAGTCGCTGTAGGGAATGGTGGTATCATATACGAAGTAGCGGGTGCCGTGACGCTTGTCGGCAGTGACAACCGGAATATTCTGTCTCAGGCGCTGTTCGAATGCAGCGCTTCGGTCTTCATACTTTCCACGTTCCTTGCCGTTGACCACGACAGAAGAGAGTGCCTTGATCTTGTTTCCACTTTTCAGAACCGGAGTGAAGTTGAGCGTTTCCCCCGAATTGAGAATGTCGTCATCATAGCTTACACGGAGCTGCACACGAAGCACCTCCCCCTGCAGGCAGAACTTTTCATTGTTTACATACAGCTGTCCCTTATAGGCAGTCTGAGCGAAGGCACCCGTGCCCATCGCCAAGCCCATCAGGGCAACTGAAAATGTTTTGATTGCTTGTTTCATTTTAATATCTAGATATTTTATTTTTCAACCGAAAATTACTAATTAAGGATGATGTATTACAGCATCACCGCCAGCGAGATGCCAGTACCAATAGGTAGGATAGCATAGCTATTGAATTTTCCTTCCCGATAAGGAAGGTTTCCCTCCCGATAGCGGTCGTATCGGGTTTTGACAAAATCACCGCTGAGGGTGAAATCCAGACTTAGGCGATGATTGAGGATGAGATGGTATCCCGCTCCTACTCCCACTCCGGCGAAGTGGCCTTGGCGGTGTTTTCCGTAGAGACCTCCTATATGGAGCTTGTCGATATTGAATCCTCCCCAGACGATGTTGGCACTGACGAAGGGGCCGGTGAAGGCTCTGTGGAACCAATGTCTGTATTCGGGCTGGATGGAGAAGTTCTTGTATTTGGCTCCTCCATACTTCAAGGGATTATAGGTGCCCATCAGACTGAGGGATGAATGCTTGGAGGTTTTGAGCTCAGCTCCGAGCGAAGCCACGCCTACCACATCGTATAGCATATTGGTTTTGACAGCTATACGCTGGGCATCGGCATCCATCGAAGGGAACACCAGCAATAAGGATAGTATGTATTTAAACAAGAGCCTCATACCATTATTATCTTTAACTTTCAAAAAACTATAAAAATTTATTCTATTAATATCTACACTTGATAACAAAGTGTGTGTAATTGACCAATGGCAATATAGTGAGTAAGTCGCACAACAATAAATTTTCTGTTAATATTATATAATTTTTTGTATAATAGCTTGCTTATATTACTAGAATTCACTACTTTTGCATCACACTTTGTTATCAAGTGAAGACACCCCCAAAACGAGAATTCAGAGAACTTTTTCATTCTTATCCCCATCGATTTGCTATCTATACATAGCAAAAAAGCTTATCTACCACAAAAAATCTTTAAATCGTAGCAGAAAGTTTTGGTAGTACCGATTATTTTTGTTACTTTTGCCTACGGAAAGAGTTTGTTACGACCCGATACCACTCCTATTTTTATATAGTATGCACATAGGAGCCTGATAAGCTCACTAGTCGTAGGGCAAAGGTCGTTTCAGCAGTAAACAGGGTTAATAATATAATACTAATATAAAAATTTAGGTAAAATGAAAATTGAGAATTTTAACTTTGCTGGTCACAAGGCAATCGTACGCGTTGATTTCAACGTGCCATTGGATGAGAATGGTAATGTAACAGACGACACTCGTATCCGCGGTGCCCTCCCTACTTTGAAGAAGGTACTCGCAGACGGT
>ULTW01042839.1_pt1 | contig 10347 bp, 12 predicted proteins | sample 1957961 | NCBI WGS metagenome assembly ULTW01 (sample SAMEA4835744, study PRJEB28245) | human gut metagenome | biome: gut microbiome; material: fecal sample | place: Denmark | collected 2008 | reverse complement strand
AAGAGGTGCACAAAGATAAAAATTTGTGCACCTTTTTTGTTTTCTTTTCAGAATTTATTCGTACCTTTGAGCACAATAAACAAACAACCCTAAAAACGTTAGATGCGTATGAATAAATTAGGATTTCTGATAACCATGCTGGTCATCGCATCCTTGCCCGCTTGGGGACAAGGTGCCAGGAGCATCCGTATCACGGAAGTGATGACCGACAACCGCACGAGTCTCATTGACGAGTACGGTCAGCACAAGCCATGGGTGGAATTGAGCAATTCCTCCTTTACCACGTACAACGTGCGTGGTATGTTCCTAACCACCGACAGACGAGTTCTCAACAAGAACCTGTCGCCCGAAGTACGTCGGCAAATGATGTATCCGTTGCCGAACAATGAACCCCGAACCATGCTGGGCGGCAAGAAGAGCATCGTCATCTTCGACCGCAGTAGCTGGTACAAGGACGGTTGGAACGGGCAGGATTGGAAGGCAAAGGATTCTTCCAACACCGGACCTTTTCATCTCAATCTTATTCTGCAGGAAAAGAAGCCCAATTGGATAGCACTTTATGATGGAAACGCCGTAGACCTGATAGACTCCGTGAGTGTGCCTGTATTGGAACCCGACGAAAGCTATGCACTGAGCTGTGATTTCAAGACATGGGATAAAGCCATTGCCGGATTCATCACCCCGGGCTATCTGCCACAGAATGTGGGCTTGAGCAAGGCGCAACTTCTGAAGAAACAGGATCCCTACGGCATCGGAATCTCCGTGCTTTCAATGGGCATCGTGTTCTCGTGTCTCACCCTCCTTTTCTTGGTATTCTGGGCATTCGGAGCCTACATGAAGCACAAGCAGCGCATCGCCCGTGCCACCGAGAAGCACGCCTCCTTATTATATAAGACGGGTAAGAAGACCATCGAGGTAACGCAAGACCTGAGTCATAAGACCAACGTAATCTTGAAAGATGGTCTGAAAACCAAGGGAATCGACAAGGAGATTTACATGGCTGTGATTTCACTCGCCCTCAAGGAATATCTGGAGGATGTGCACGATGTGGAATCCGGCATCATCACCATCAAGCCTAAACAGACCAGATGGAATGCCCCGAAATTCAATAATGTTAAGTGAAGAACGAAGAGTGAATAGTGAAGAATTCAACAGCTTTACATTTCATAAAGTTCAAAATTCAAAGTTCAAAGGATATGAAGTATCAATATACAGTGAAAGGAGTCGATTATGAAGTCGAAATCCAGGATATAGAAGGCAACATCGCCAACGTAACCGTGAATGGCATCCCATTCGAAGTAGAGATGAAGCAGCCAGTGAAGGCTGGCAAGCAGAAAGTGAAATTAAGTGAAGAACGAAGAGCAGAAGAAAGTGAAGAACGAAGAGTGAAGAGTGAAGAATCCAATAGCTCTTCTGCCTCTGCAGCAAGTACAAGTTCGGCACCAACGGCAGCCTCCGGCAAGCCAGTGGTAGCCCCTCTGCCTGGTACCATCAACGAAATCAAGGTAAAAGTGGGCGACAAGGTGAACGCAGGCGATACCGTCGTCATTCTCGAAGCCATGAAGATGCAGAACAACATCGAGGCAGAGACTTCTGGAACCATCACCAGCATCAACGTAAACAAAGGCGATGCCGTGATGGAAGGAGATACGTTAGTAACCATTAAATAGATAGCTTATGGATTTCATCATACAAAACTTCAATGAGTTCCTGACCTATACGGGCTTTGCAAATGCCACGGCAGGAAACCTCGCCATGATAGTAATAGGAGTCGTCTGCATCTGGCTTGCCATCAAGAAGGACTTCGAACCGCTCCTCCTGGTGCCCATCGGATTGGGTATCATCCTGGGCAACATCCCCTTCCGTGCCGATGCCGGACTCGAAATCGGCCTGTACGAAGATAACTCGGTGTTGAACATCTTCTATCAGGGCGTAAAACAGGGCTGGTATCCCCCACTCGTATTCCTGGGCATCGGAGCGATGACCGATTTCTCGGCATTGATTTCCAATCCGAAGCTGATTCTGATTGGAGCCGCCGCCCAGTTTGGCATCTTCGGTGCCTACATGATAGCCCTGGCGCTGGGCTTCGAACCGAACCAGGCTGCTGGTATCGCCATCATCGGTGGTGCCGACGGACCTACCGCCATCTTCCTGAGCAGCAAGCTGAGTCCTAATCTGATGGGTGCCATCGCCGTTTGCGCCTACTCCTACATGGCATTGGTACCAGTGATCCAGCCACCATTGATGCGCCTGCTCACTACCAAGAAAGAGCGCGTCATCAAGATGAAGCCAGCCCGCCAGGTATCTCAGACCGAGAAGATTCTCTTCCCCATCATCGGTCTGCTGCTCACCACCTTCATCGTGCCATCCGGCCTGCCATTGCTCGGCATGCTCTTCTTCGGAAATCTTCTGAAGGAAAGCGGAAAGACTACCCGACTTGCCAAGACGGCAGGCAGCAGCCTGAATGATATCGTGGTGATGCTGCTCGGTTTGACTGTAGGCTGTTCAACCCAGGCATCAGAGTTCCTCACCCTGAACACCATCAAGATCTTCGCCCTCGGTGCTCTGGCATTCATCATCGCTTCAGCCAGCGGTATCCTCTTCGTGAAACTGATGAACCTCTTCCTGCCAAAGGGCAAGAAGCTGAACCCACTCATCGGAAACGCCGGCGTGAGTGCCGTGCCAATGAGTGCCCGCATCAGCAACAACCTGGGTTTGGAGTACGACCGCCACAATTTCCTTCTCATGCATGCCATGGGTCCGAATGTAGCAGGCGTCATCGGTTCCGCCGTAGCAGCAGGCGCCCTGCTGGGATTCTTCAATTAATCAATTAGAATTCTTCAATAAACAACATGCAAAAAGGGAACTTGCTCAAATGCAAGTTCCCTTTTTTTGCATATCTTTTTTTCTAAAAGAACTAGGTTTTTTAAAAAAAGCTAGCCCCTCTTAATCGTCATTTTACCCCCAAGCGAGATGATAACCTCCACCTGATAGCTCATGCTGCTATCAGGCATCGCCAGCACCACCTTGAAATGAACACCATCGGCATCCACCTTCTTGAACACGATATCGCTCAATATCGACTGCTTCAGGAACTCATGAGGCACCTGCTCCTTGAAATCTTCCTTGCGGAAATCGCGACCGAAAATCTTTCGCGAACCATGATAGATGTTCACGTTCACGATATTGTCGTGGTAAACATTGTCCACCTCCACACCATCGTCGTTGTAACTGCTCTTAAACACCTTGTATGTGGTAGGATTCACCTGCACATAGAGGTGCAGCTTCTCCTCGCCCGCATTCACCACCGTATCACGCTTCACCAGCTTATTCTGATTCAGCGTCACAGGCTGTGCATGCTGGAATTGCTCCAGATACATCGGGTCGGAAGTCTTGACGAGCTTCACCACATCCCCATTGGCTACCTTGAACTGAAAGATGTGTGCCGCCTGCTTCACAATCGGATATTTCGCAGTATTCGCGCCCTTCATCACCAGCGTATCGCCGATGATGCAGAAATAAACCGGGCGGCTGGTAGAATCGGGATAATAGATGGTATCGCCCTTCACGCGAAAGGCAACATCATCCTCGTCGTCGCTGTCAATCCAGACACCCTGAAGCATCTTCTTGGCAGCGACGTCCTCCTGCTGTTCGGCTTTCTGGGCAGACTGCTTCTGTCCGCAACCCACCATAGCCGCCATGAGGCAAGCACCTAACAATATGTTGTTCGATTGTTTCATATACCTAAATTTAGTCGCAAAGGTACTACTTTTTAGTGGAATAGCAAAATAAATTAAACTTTTTATCATTTCAGCTGAAAATTTCACAAAAAATAGTTGTCTATTTCCTAAAAAAGCCGTACCTTTGCAAGGTGAAATGTACCTGAAATGTAGAATTCAGGTTTCACGAACAAGAATAACAGATAAAACGAAAGGTAAGAAGTGATAGAAATTAACAGACATATTGAGATTCTGCTCTTGAGCAACGACTGCGTGATTGTGCCAGGCTTCGGCGGCTTCATGGCTCATCATGTAGATGCAAGATACGATGGCACCGACAACATGTTCCTGCCACCGCTTCGCACCGTGGGCTTCAATCCGCAGCTCACGATGAACGACTCGTTGCTTGTACTTTCGTATGTGGAGACCTACGACATGAGCTACCCAGAAGCTTTGCGACGCATTGAAGATGAGGTGGCTGAGATTCGCCAGACCCTTGAAAACGAGGGAAAGTATGAGGTGGACAACGTGGGAATCCTCTCGCTCAATGAGGATGGAAACATCGAGTTTGAGCCACACGAGGCAGGAATCCTCACCCCTGATTTCTATGGATTGGGCGGATTTGACATGATGCCTGTGGCGCAGCTCACTGCTGGCGAAGAGGCGAATACCAACAAGGCAGCAACAAGCAAGACGGCAGCTGCTACAACAGAAAGCAAGCCAAATGCAAACCTTGTAGAGATGCCTGCCAAGCCAATGCAGAAAGAGAAAGAGGCAGCGGTCAACAACTCCGTGTTCATCAACGACGATGAGGAAGAGGAAACCAGCGCAGAATTCATCAGCATCAGAAAAAGCTGGCTCAGAAATCTGGCAGCTGCCTGCATCGCCATCATCGCCTTCTTCACCATCTCTACCCCATTGGGTGCTCCTACCATGCAGAAGAGCCAGATTGACACTGGCATGCTGAACCGCATCATGCCGAAGGAAATCGACCAGATGGAGAAAGCCAAGGAACTGGTAGTCAATGGAGACGGAACCAAACTGATGGAGACATCTGAGAATGCTGCGCAGAATACAGAAAACGCTGCGCAATCTGCAGGAAGCTCTTCACAGATAGCAGGAAATGCTGCGCAGAATGCGGGAAGCACAGCACAGAATGCCAACCAGGATGCCGAGCTATCCCTCCCTTCTACCTATTACAGCATCGTTCTGGCTAGCCGTGTCACCAAGCACAACGCTGCCAACTATGCCGAGCGCCTGCAAGGCAAGGGATTCAAGCATGCCCGTGTACTCATCACCGAAAACAACGTCAAGGTGATTTACGGCACATACAACTCTGAAAGCGAGGCTCACGCTGCCCTGAAGAACCTGAGAGACAACGAGGCTTTCGCTGATGGTTGGATTACAAAGGTTAAGGAATAGTTTTTAGAGTTAAAAGAAATTTCACAAGTGACATCCAGCCGTCCCCGAAGGGGGCGAATGTGAATAACCGCGGGTGGAATGACCGAAGGGAATGGAACCTGCGGATAAGTCGATACACACTTTTATCGTCCCCGAAGGGGGCGAACAGGAGCAAAACCGGATGTGGTTCGCCCCCTTTGGGGACGCTTTTTCCCTCCCGTTGGTTGTCCGCAGGTTCCATGACCTTCGGTCATTCCACCAGCGGTTATTGAAAGTTGGCCCCCTTCGGGGACCGGAGGGTACTTGCAAAAGTTGAATACATTATTATATATAGAATAAAGAAGTTAAAGAAAAGAAACAAGAATAAGATATGAAAAGAGTACGTTGCCCGAAATGCGATAATTTCATCACGTTCGACGAGACCAAGTATGAGGCAGGACAGAGCCTCGTCTTCGTTTGTCCTAACTGCAACAAGCAATTTGGCATCCGAATGGGTGTTTCCAAGCTTCGCGAAACCCGCAAGGAGGAAAAAATCGACGAACAGGCCAACGAGCATGGCGTGGGTTCCATCGTGGTAATCGAGAACGTGTTTGCCTACAAGCAGGTGATTCCTTTGCAGATGGGCGACAACGTGATCGGCAGATACATGAAGAACAGCGGCATCAACTGCCCTATCGAGACCGTTGACCCAAGCGTGGACATGAACCACTGCGTCATCAACGTGAGCCGTGACAAGAAAGGCCGACTGAAGTATGTGCTCCGCGACGGACCAAGCTACACCGGAACCTTCGTGGATAACGAAATTCTGGGCGACCGAGAGCGCCGCGTCATCGAAGACGGCACACTCTTCACCATCGGAGCTACCAGCATCATCCTCCGCACCGCCGACAGCGAGGAGGAATAAGCAACCGCCAACTGTGAGGAGGAATAAGCAACCGTTTCGGGGGCTTCCGGAGGGCATTCAAGCCATCTTGCAAGACATTTCAAAGATTGAAATAAATCGAAGGGTTAGAGTAGGAAAAATCTTACTCTAACCCTTTTTTGCTGATAAACACGTATAATTATACCGTTTTCTCTTACTTTCTGCAAGAAATTCCACTAATATCGTAATCTTTTTGATAATATTTTCTTTAAATTGAAAGAAAATGTGTACCTTTGCAACTGAAAATAAGAATGACGTGGGAGGCAACTCCCAAAACGTACAAAAAAAAACAGAGAAATACGTTAGGTTATGGATGTAGCAATCGTAAAATACAATGCCGGGAATATCTATTCCGTGGTCAACGCCATGAAGCGTCTGGGCATCGAGCCTGTGCTCACCGATGATGCCGAAATGCTCCAGAAGGCAGACCGTGTGCTGTTTCCAGGACAAGGACAGGCAAGGGAAGCCATGGAGTATCTCAAAGCTCACCAGTTGGACCAGGTAATCAAGAATCTCAAGCAGCCCGTCCTGGGCATCTGCGTGGGACAGCAACTCCTGTGCCGACATTCGGAAGAGGGAGATGTAGACTGCATCGGCATCTTCGATGTGGATGTCAAGCGATTCCAGCCGCAGAAGCACGAAGACAAAGTGCCGGCAATGGGATGGAACGAAATCTATGATTTGAAGACGGAGCTTTACAGAGGATTCGGAAACAGAATCGATGCAGAAGATGCAAACATGGCAGAAGCCCTGCAACATCCCTACTCCTATTTCGTCCATAGCTACTACGTGCCGCTCTGCGAGGAAACCATCGCCAAGGCTGATTATATCCTCCCCTACAGCGCATCGCTCCACAAGGACAACTTCTATACCTGCCAGTTCCACCCCGAAAAGAGTGGCAAGGTGGGAGAACAGATTTTAAAGAACTTCCTTGAAATATAGTAGAGACATTCTGCAAAGCCAGGCAGATTTCCCGATGATATAGAATAGGATTAAACGCAATAAAAGAAATATGATAGAATTAATTCCTGCCATCGACTTGATTAACGGTCAGTGCGTGCGCCTGACCAAAGGCGATTACGACCAGAAGAAGGTCTATAACGACAACCCGGCAGAAGTGGCAAAACACTTTGAGCAGTTGGGATTTAAGCGACTCCACGTAGTAGACCTGGATGGAGCCAAGTCGAAGCATATCGTAAACGATGCGGTGTTGAAATCCATCACCACGGAGACGAATCTCGTGGTAGATTTCGGAGGCGGCATCAAGACCGAGGAAGACATAGAGAAGGCTTTCGCCGCTGGTGCCAGTATGGTAACCGTGGGTAGCATCGCCGTCACCAATCCCGACCTCTTCATGGAGTGGATGGATAAGTATGGTGCCGACAAGCTCATTCTGGGAGCCGACGTAAGAAACGGCAAGATTTCTATCAACGGCTGGAAAGAGGATTCATCAGAAGACCTCCTCCCGTTCCTCAAGAAATACATCGACAAGGGTGTGCGCTACGTGCTCTGCACAGAAATAAGCAAAGACGGCACCCTGCAAGGTCCTGCCATCAACCTGTATAAAGAGGTAATGGCAGCCTATCCTCAGCTCCACCTCATCGCCTCGGGCGGCGTAAGCTGCAACGAGGACATCGAGGCCCTGCAAGCCGCCGGCATCCCAGCCGTAGTCTTCGGCAAGGCATTCTACGAGGGAAAAATCGACGCTGACAAGCTAGTTAAAAGTTAACAGTTAATAGCTCGGAGCTATTCTCGACACGCCCTGAAAGGGCAGAAGCTCCTAGCCCAGGGCAGCACCCTGGGTATAACAAAGATATAGGCAATCGCCCTGTAAGGGCAAAAGCTTCAATCGATAAGAATTTAAATACAATGGTCAAAGTTCAAAGTAAAAGCAAAGGCTTGGCAAAGCGAATCGTTCCTTGTCTCGACGTGAAGAACGGAGAAACCGTGAAGGGAACGAACTTCGTGAACCTGAGAAGTGCAGGCGACCCGGTGGAACTGGGAAAGGCCTATAGCGATGCAGGTGCCGACGAACTCGTGTTCCTCGACATCACCGCCAGCTTCGAAGAGCGCAAGACCTTTACAGACATGGTAACTCGCGTGGCTGCCGAAATCAACATCCCATTCACCGTGGGCGGCGGCATCAACGAGCTGAAGGACGTGGAACGACTCCTCAATGCAGGAGCCGACAAGGTAAGCATCAACAGTGCTGCCATCCGACATCCCGAGCTCATCAACGAGATTGCCAACCATTACGGTTCGCAGGTCTGTGTATGCGCCATTGATGCCCGCCTCGACCCAGACGGCTGGCATTGCTACGTAAAAGGCGGAAGAGAGAGAGTAGAACTGGGCTTGTTCGACTGGGCTAAGGAAGTGGCCGACCGCGGTGCGGGTGAGATTCTCTTCACCAGTATGGATCACGACGGCGTAAAACAGGGATTCGCCAACGAAGCCCTCGCCCGTCTTGCCGAAGAAGTAAGTATTCCGATCATCGCTTCGGGTGGTGCCGGCAAGATGGAGCATTTCCGTGATGCCTTCACCCTGGGAAAGGCAGATGCAGCCCTTGCTGCCAGCGTCTTCCACTTCGGAGAAATCGCCATACCTGACCTGAAAAAATACCTCCGCAGCGAAGGTATCAACGTCAGACTGTAAAGGCAGGGAAATCAAGGCAGGAAAAACAAAGGACAAACAGATAAAATTGTAAAGATAAAATGGAAATAGATTTTGAAAAAATGGGCGGACTTGTTCCAGCCATCATCCAGGATGCCGTAACCAAGAACGTCCTGATGCTGGGCTTCATGAACAGGGAAGCATACGATAAGACCATCGAAACCAAGAAGGTTACCTTCTGGAGCCGTTCCCGCAACTGTCTTTGGACCAAGGGCGAGACATCGGGCAACTTCCTCAACCTAGTCAGCATCCAGATTGACTGCGACAACGACACCTTCCTGGTAAAGGTTCATCCAGATGGTCCTACCTGCCACAAGGGCACAGACACCTGCTGGGCAGAAGAGAACACCCTGAACCCAATCCTCTTCCTCTCGGAACTGCAGGACTTCATCAACAAGCGCCACGAAGAGATGCCTGAGGGTAGCTACACCACAAGCCTGTTTAAGAAAGGCGTGAACAAGATGGCGCAAAAGGTTGGAGAAGAAGCCATTGAGACCGTCATCGAAGCTACCAACGGCACCGACGACAAGCTCATCTACGAGAGTTCCGACCTGCTCTACCACCTCATCGTGCTGCTCACCAGCAAGGGGCTGCGAATCGAGGATGTAGTAAAGGAGCTGCAAATGCGACACGACCCGGAATGGGACAAGAAGCGCCGCGTAGCAAAGAGCAAGGGCGAAATGAAATAATATACCTAGCTCAAGGCTATCTTGCAGCTGCACGCCCTGAAAGGGCAGAAGCCCCTAGCCCAGGGCAACGCCCTGGGTATAATAAAGATATTGGCAATACGCCCTGAAAGGGCAAAAGCTTTTAAGTACATTAAATAAAGGAGAAAAAATTAGGATGTTAATAGATTATCAAAACGTCAGCATATACCAGGCTGAGAAATGCGTACTCCAGAGCGTCAACTTCCATGTAGACGAAGGCGAGTTCGCCTATCTCATCGGTAAGGTGGGGTCAGGAAAAAGCTCACTCCTGAAAACCCTCTACTGCGAGCTCGACCTCGTGGAGGGCGAGACCGACAAGGCAGAAATCCTGGGCAGAGACCTGAAGACCATCCGCCGCAAGGACATTCCAGCCCTGCGAAAGGAAATGGGCATCATCTTCCAGGACTTCCAGTTGCTCCACGACCGCACCGTGCGCAAGAACTTCGAGTTCGTGCTCAAGGCCACTGGATGGAAAAACAAGAAGGATAGAGACAAACGCATCGAAGAGGTGCTCAACGAGGTGGGCATGATTGAGAAAATCGACAAGATGCCTCACGAGCTCTCCGGCGGAGAACAGCAGCGTGTGGCCATCGCCCGTGCCCTGCTCAACAACCCGAAGATCATCATCGCCGATGAGCCAACGGGAAATCTCGACCCCGAAACTGCCAGCAACATCGTGAGCCTCCTGAAGGATATCACCAAGCAAGGCACAGCTGTTGTGATGACAACCCATAACATCCCAATGCTCGACAAGTTCCCGGGCATCGTATATCGCTGCAAGGACGGCGTGCTCCACGACGTGACCAACGAGTATAACCGCATCGACCTTACGGAAGATGGCGAGGAGAATTAATTAAAGAACAATAAAAATCAAACATTTAAATAATATTACGACTATGAAGGTAATGAAATTCGGAGGTACTTCTGT
>ULTW01049025.1_pt1 | contig 10358 bp, 6 predicted proteins | sample 1957961 | NCBI WGS metagenome assembly ULTW01 (sample SAMEA4835744, study PRJEB28245) | human gut metagenome | biome: gut microbiome; material: fecal sample | place: Denmark | collected 2008 | reverse complement strand
AAACAATAAAACATTAAAGACAACAAAGACATCATTTAGAATAAACAACATTTAAGAGTAACAAAATCGGCTTAAAAGACGAAAATATCGTCTAAATCGCTCATTTTGGACGATATTTTCACTCTTTTAGACGATAATGTGGCACGAAATGCAAAATTTTGTGTTACTTTGCAATCGAAATTTAAACAATAATAAACCTATAAAAAATAGAAAATGAGACAGACACAAATCATTTCAGGCTTTGTACATAGCCAAGCTTATGTAAAAGCCATAGCGTGTTTGGTCCTTGCCTGCGGAGGTACATTACCTACTTTAGCAGCAAGTGAGACCTTATCAACTCCTAAGGTAGAAAATGTTCAGCAGAACGAAGTAACCGTAAAGGGTGTAGTGAAGGATGCCAATGGTGAAGCCATCATTGGTGCGAGTGTTATTGAAAAAGGCAACGCCAAGAATGGTACAGTTACCGATCTTGATGGTAACTATACCTTAAAGGTAAAGCGTGGCGCTACCTTGACAATCTCCTATATCGGATTTATTAGTCAGGAAACCAAAGGTGGTAATGTCATTTTGGAAGAAGACTTAAAGTCTTTGAGCGAAGTGGTAGTTATCGGTTATGGTACTCAGAAGAAAGCTGATGTAACTTCTGCTGTTGTCAGTGTGAAGGCTGAGGACTTTACTAAGGGTAACTTCAATGATGCTGGTGATCTTATTAAGGGTAAGGTAGCAGGTTTGACTATTACAAAGCCTTCTGGTGACCCAGGTGCAGTGACCCAGATTAGTTTGCGTGGTATTGCTACTGTGTCTGGTAATGCACAGCCATTAGTGTTGGTTGATGGTGTTCCTGGCAGTTTAAGTTCTGTACCACCAGAGAATATTGCTTCTATTGACGTCTTGAAGGATGCTTCTGCTGCGGCTATTTATGGTACTCGAGGAGCCGGTGGTGTTGTTATCATCACAACAAAGACAGGTCAGCGTGAGCAGCGCACAGAAGTAACTTACAATGGCTATGTTTCTTTCTCTACATGGGCAAAGAAAGCTGACTTTATGACTTCTTCTGATATCCGTGCAGGAAAGACTACTTTTAATGATGAAGGTTATGATACAGATTGGCTAGATGCTATTAGTCGTACAGCCGTAACTCACAACCATAGTGTATCTTTGAGCGGTGGTAATGCTAAGACTTCTTACTTTGGTAACTTCACATACCGCAATGCACAAGGTGTGATGAAGAAGACAGGTAATGAAAGTATGAGTGTTGCTTTCGACTTGAGTCACTGGATGCTCAATGATATGTTGAAAGTTAACATTAAGGTTAACGCTGATCAGTATAAGTATGATGTTAATGATGCTGGCGCTATTTATCGTCAGGCAGTTATTCGTAACCCTACTTCTCCTATTTGGAATACTGATGGTTCTTATAATGAGGGAAGTTTGCTGCAATATTGGAACCCTGTTTCTATGCAGAATGAGCAGACTGGTCAGTATAAGGATCAGACAGTGAAGTTTACTGGTAATATTACGTTGGAGCCAATCAAGGGATGGCAGACAAATTTAATGCTTTCTAAGGGGCAAACCTTGGATCGTGGTGGTTATTATTATACAAGTAATCACTCTCAACAGGGTGTAAATCAGAAGGGCTCTTATTCTGGTTCCGCAAAAAGAAGTGGCTATACTGTAGACAATAAGTATTTGGAATTGACTTCTAAATACATGAAGAACTTTAATAATGTTCATCGTCTTGACGCTTTGGTTGGTTATAGCTACTCCGAGGAAGAGCATGATATAGACAATATGTGGAATGCTAATTTCCCAACAGACTACTTTGGTACCAATAACATCGGATTGGGCACTAAGTTGACAGATGGTGAAGCCTCTATGGGATCCAATCATTATTCTAGTAAGTTGATTGGTTTCTTTGGACGAGTTAGCTATGGCTATGCCGATCGTTATAATATTCTTGCTAGTTTGCGTTATGAGGGATCTTCCAAGTTTGGTGACAACCATAAGTGGGGTGCATTCCCTTCTGTATCTTTGGGTTGGAATATTATGAACGAAGAGTTTATGAAGTCAACTAAGTCTTGGCTTAGCAATTTGAAACTTCGTGCAGGCTGGGGTGTTACGGGTGTGATTCCACAAGGTAATGATGATGTTTGGGGCGGTGCTTATCGTTCTATGCTCCGTTATAGCTACAATGGTGGTAATTATTATCGTGATGGTAAATGGAACAAAGGATTGAAATCAGCTTCCAATGCCAACCCTGACTTGAAGTGGGAAACTGCCCGAGAAATTAATATCGGTGTAGATTGGAGTCTTTGGAATGATCGCTTGTCTGGTAGTTTCGATTTCTATAATAAGAAGACTTCTGATATGCTTTATGAGTATGCTGTTCCTTCACCACCTAACTTGTATACATCTACATGGGCTAATGTTGGTGAAATGCGAAATACTGGTTTTGAGTTTATGATTAAGGGTGTTCCTGTTCAGACTAAGGATTGGCGTTGGGAGACTCAGGCAACTTTGCAGCACAACAGTAATAAGTTGTTAAGCCTCTCTAATAGTCTTTATCAAACAGATAATACTTTGTGGCTTCAGGGAGTAGGCGATCCTGTTACTCAGTATACACATAAGGTGGAAGTTGGACAGTCTTTGGGACGTATCTATAGTTTGAAAGCTGTGGGTGTCTCTGATCAAGGTTTGTTCTTGATTGAGAATCCTAAGACTGGTCAGTGTGCTGAGTTCTATCAGGAAATGCGTAACGACTACGATAACTGGTATGAGTATATGGGTAATGGTATACCAAAGTTTACTTTGGGTTGGAATAATACCATCAACTATAAGGACTTTGATTTGTCATTGCAATGCAACGGACAGTTCGGCTTCAAGATTATCAACCAGCAGCGAGTGTTCTATGAGAACAATGCTCACGCTTACAATAAGTTGAAGTCAGCGACAGATAAGATTGGCGGTAATCGTCCTCTTTCTGGAGCACAGTCTCAGGTAGTAACAAGTTATTATATCGAGAATGGTGATTACTTCAAGTTGAGTACTTTGACATTAGGTTATACTTATACACCAAAGAATAAGACATACATTCAGAATGCTCGTATCTATGGTAGTGTATACAATGTATTTACTATTACAAAGTATAAGGGCATGGACCCTGAGCTTGGTAGCGATAACTTCTGGTATGCCGGTGTTGACGACCGTGATAAGTATCCAACAGTTCGTTCATTCACTATCGGTTTAAATGTTACATTCTAAAAATTGATTTAAGTTATGACAAACAATATATTAAAGAAAGGTCTCTATGCAGCTATGTTGGCTGTGGGTGCAGCATCTTTTACAGGATGTACCGATTTGAGTGAGACTGTATATAGTCAACTCCCAGGAGATGGAAGCTATACTTTAACCAACAAGGACATTCAAGCAATGTATGGTCCTATTTATGATCGTTTGCGTGATATGTATAATGGTTGGGAAGGTTATCAGGACATTAGCGAGGAGTGTGGTGATCTGATTATGACTCCATTCCGTTATGAGACATCAGGTTGGGGTGCTCAATATGTTTCTCTGCATAAGCATGAGTTCCATAGCACTATCAATCATTTGTATCGTCCATGGTATTCTTGCTATCAAGGTATCACTACATGCAACTCTTTGTTGGATAATGCTGATATTGCTGCTAACGAAACAGCTAAGGCAGAGCTAAGAACATATCGTGCTTTGTTCTATTATGTTTTGTTTGATTTGTTCCGTAATATTCCTTTGCAAACGACATTGAATGTTCCTAGTGGCTATATGCCAGAGCAGGAAGACCCAGCAAAGACTTTTGATTGGATAGTCAATGAGTTGAATGAGTCAAAACCTTATTTGACAAAGGATGTAGAGTTCGGTCAGATAAACTATTATGGGGCTTGTATGATTCTTGCCAAGATGTACTTGAATCGCAATGCTTGGTTCCCAACGGAAGCAGAGGATAAGAGCTATTACGAAAAAGCTTGCGATGAGGTGAATGAAATCATCAATAGCGGAAAGTATGAGTTGGCTTCTACCTATTTGGAGCCATTCTCTGCTAACAATCGTAGCAAGGAAACTATTCTCGGTTTGGTATACGATAAGAAAAATGCGGGAATGGGTACCAATTACTATTGCAAGTGGAATATCTCTGGTAGCGGTGCCATCTTCAATGTAACATTTGATGGATGGAATGGTAGTGCTGGTATTCCTCAGTTCATTAATAGTTATGATCCTGATGATACTCGTAAGACAGATTGTTGGATTTGGGGTCCTCAGAAGAGCAAGACTACAGGTGAGCAGATCTATATCAATGACAAGCCTCTGGATTATACCATTGATGTTTACGCTATTGAAAAGCCAGGTGCTGCCGGTATGCAAGGTGCACGTTTGAAGAAATATGAAATTGTTGAGGGAGATGTAGGTGTAAGTAATGATGCTGTACCTTTCTTCCGTTTGACTGATGCTTATTTCATCAAGGCAGAGTGCCTGCTTCGTCTCGGTGGTTATAAAGGTGAGTCAGAGCAAGTGGCTGCTGATATCGTGACAAAGATTCGCCAGCGTGCATTCAAGAATAATCCTGAGAAGGCTACACGTACTGTAGAGCAATTGAAGGGCGCTAGTGTTTATGACTATGGATTGCGTGAGACACAAGGTGAAATCAAAGATGGTGTGTTGACGAATATTGTCAATACCGAGACTCATGAGGGTGGAGATGATATCCAATTGGGTGGACTTCTTGATGATCTGGCATGGGAATTCGTTTATGAACATCATCGTCGCCAGGATTTGATTCGTTTCAAGATGGATAATGGCTGCAATGTCTTCAATGGTAAGTCTTGGTTTGGTAAGAGTGCTAATACAAATGCATCCGACCATCATCTGGACATTTTCCCTATCTTGAAAGATAATTTGCAGGCTAATCCTAAGTTGCATCAGAACCCAGGTTATGATGGGGCGAAGTAATATGTTATAATCAATATTAAAGAAGAATTAGTATGAAAAAGATATTTTTTATTGCCATGATGGCTTGTGCTGTCTTCGGGACAATGACTTCTTGTAGCGATGATTATGAAGATGCAAGCAAGCCTCATGTGTATGGTGAGACAGAGAACCCACCAGTAAAAGGTTCTGATGCCAATATGGTTACTGCTTCCATGAAAATGAAACAGGCTGAGGCAGGAACAGAAGTGAAAATAGTAGACTTATCTGTTTATTCAGATAAAGTTCAAGAGCAGTTAGGCATGTCGCTTGACGAGGCAATAGCTGGACTTGGTAATGGCACTGTAAGATTCTTACCTGTAAATCCTGCTCGTAGAGTTTGGGATAAGACAGCAGCAAATGCTGGTGATAATAAGTGGTATTTGACCTCTGCTGGTACTGTAGCTTCTTCTGAAGATGCTGCTGCGACGATGGAATTCTTGCCAACAAGCAAAGAGGTGAAGATTACTTTGACTCAAAACGCAACGACTGGTATTATTCCTGTGACATTTGGTTTTGTAAAGACAGATAATTCTGCCTATCCGGTAAACTTCCGTTGCCAGGCTCTGGTGACTGTAACAGATGCTAGTGTTTGTGATGTGGAACTGACTGTACCAAAGGGTGGTTATGCTTCAACATTCTTTAAGTTTAGTGAGATTGCAAAGAATATAGACTTTGCTTTCGGTATTAAAGATTTGAAAGAACTGGCGAAGGGACTCGACACAGAAAGCCCTGTATATAATGTATATATGATGGATGCTAAGGGTAATCTCAATGGCGGTCCTGGTAAGTATACTGCTAATGGCGCAGGTTACTGGTTGACAGAAACATTTGATATCGTAAATTGGGGTAAGGAAGGCTTTGCTATGTTTATTGAGCCGAATAACTACGACTACGATGATAATGGTAATGCTACGTTAATGGAAGATGGAGGTGGATTCAATATTGGTCGTCTCTCTAATGAAACTCCAGCTTCTGGAACAGTGCTTACTCCTTCTCTTGTTATCAAGCCGGTGAAGGATACTGGTAAAACTTTGACTATCAACTTCACGTTGACATTCGAGTAATTCTAAGTACAAAACAAAAGGGATGTGCCGCATATGGGGCGGCACACCCATCTTAACCTAAAAAAGTATTAATATGAAACTGAATCTGAAAAAACATTTATATCTGTTTGCTGCAGTTCTCATGTTTGCTGGCACTGTGCCTTTTATGACAAGTTGTGCTGACGATGATATGTCAAAAACAGTAGCAGATTATGACCCCAGATACAAGGGAAAAGTTGCGTTTGGTAATTCTGATTACAACTTGGAGGCTGATGCTCAGGAAATTGATATTCCATTCTCTTGTGATCAGAGTTGGACTGCATCTTTGAAGTCTGGTGATGAGGTTCCTTCTTGGGCTTCTGTTTCACCGGAAAGTGGTGAGGCCGGTGATAAATTGTCTGTAAAACTGAAACTGGATGCTAACGAGGATATGAAAAACTCCCGTCAGGTAACTCTCACTATCACTACGGAAAAAGGAAATACTCAAACTATCACTATTGCCCAGAACTATAAGGTTGTAACATTGAACCCTACTGAAATAGAGCATTTTGACAAGTATCTTTGTCCAGAGTCAACTAATCCTCATTTTGAAAAGGGAGCAGACTTTATGCTTCGTCAAGACTCCTATTATTCTTGGCATCGTATGAAGCAGAGTGAGCATTTCTTCGTCTTCTGGAGTCCTGAATTTGGTGACGACCCTAATGCTGAGTCTGTAGACGCAAAGATGCGTGTAGATATAGATGACCTCTTGGCTAAAGCAGAGCACTTCTATGATACCAATGTCAAAACTTTGGGTATGGCGAAGGTTGGTCAGGGTAAGTCAATGCTTGACAACTATAAGATGCAGATTTATTTGATTTATCAGGACGAATGGCTTGCTACAGGTTCTGGTTATGACGACAAGATTGGTGCCCTTTGGGTAAATCCTAGCACTTGCCAGCCTGTCGGTTCTACTATTGGTCATGAAATTGGACACTCTTTCCAGTATCAGGTTTATGCAGATAAGGTAAATATGGAAGGTGCTGCCAAGGATTTGCATCATGGATTCCGTTATGGTTTTGGTCCTGAAGGTGCTGGTGGTTGTGCATTCTGGGAGCAGTGTGCTCAATGGCAGGCTCAGCTCGACTATCCAGAAGAGATGTTTGGCTATCACCTTGATGTTTGGAAGAAGAACTATCATCGCCACTTCAATCATGAGTGGATGCGTTATGCAAGCTACTGGTTGCAGCATGTATGGGTAGAAAAACATGGTATTGATGCTTTCGGTCGCATTTGGCGTGAGTCTCAGTATCCTGAGGATCCATTGCAGACTTATGAACGCTTGTTCTGCAACAATAACCAGAACACTCTCTATTCTGATATGTATTACTATGCTTCTCACATGGTTTACTATGATTTGAAGTTTGCTAATAATGATAAGAAACCTGTCGTGGTGCCTGATGCAGTAAAGGGTGATTATTCTACAAGTCTCTATAAGGTAGCTGACCAAAAGTATCAGGTAGGTTATGCTAGCTGTCCAGGTACAACTGGTTTCAACGTTATCAAGTTGAAGAATGCTCCTGGTAAGACCGTTTCTGTAAAGGTAGACGCATTAGAGCCTGGATCTGCACTTCCAAAGGGTGACAAGGGTGAAATGTTGGATGGTGATGGTAAGGTAGTTGGTACAACTAAGACTTACAATGCCCAGGACAATAAAACTTCTGATTATCGCTATGGTTATGTAGCTATAGTAGGTGGCAAGCCTGTTTATTCTGATATGCACAAGGGTGCTAATGGTACAGCTTCTTATCAGGTCCCTGCTGGTACTACAGAGCTTTACTTCGTAATTCAGGCTGCTCCAACAACATACAATCGCCATGAGTGGAATGACAAGGAGGCTGATGATGAGCAGTGGCCTTACATAATCACAGTGGATGGTACAGACGTGGATAGCTACAATGAGGTAATTGATGTGGTGATTGATCCAAATGCAAAACCACAGAATACTGATCTTATTGTGAGTGTTCATGGTGATGAGAGTTCTAGTTATGCGTATGCAACCTATAATCTTGCTTATCTCAGTAGTGCTTCTATCTGTTACGCATTCTGCTTGACTCCAGATGAAATCGCTGATAAACTGGTGAAGAGTTCTGAATGCAAGGATGGGGTTCCTGAAGGAAAGATTGCTATGCGCTTGAAGCAGGCTGATGGCTCTTATACTTATGAAGATAACTGTGGTGGAACCTATGCTGGTTTCTGGTGTGATGCTAAGGGTAACCAGCAGAATTGGGGTGAAAATGCTAGAACTTACACCAAGTTTAATAGCATTCATGAGTTGGAAATTGGTTTTATGCCTGGAGCAATCAAGGCTGGCGAAACTTATCCTGAGGTTCTAGAGTTGGTATACAACTGTGGTGGAAAGGAAATCATCGCTACCATCAAGTTCAACTTCATTGTAGATGGAGCTGCTGCAGCAAGAATGCATAGAAGATAAAATAACTTTTAAACGTAAAATAAAGTATGAAGAATTGTATAAAAGTTTCTTTGTTAAGCATTTTGTTGTTGATGTTTTGTACATTGGCAATGAATGCAGCTGATAATAAACCAATCGCTCAAATCGGTTTTACAGCTCCTTTAAGAACAACTGTAGAAATTATGCAACCGTTAAAAATGTCAAAGTATACGTTCTCTGAATCTACAACGCATATGTTTTCTTTGGAGAATTATTCTTTTACGGGTGGAGCATATTTTAAAATGGGCATTAATGTTTCTGTTAGTGGGAAAACATTAACTGTTTATTATGGTGGTAAAACCTATATGACAAAAAGTTTGGAATACGGAGCAAATTTAGTAGACTTTTTTATTCCGTTAACTTCATATAAAAGCTTTTTGTTCTATATTACAATTAAGTAAAATGTAAAAACGTTTTTGCGTTTATAATAAGAATGGTAAACAGCATAGGGCTGTTATTACCATCAAGATGAAATTCGCATAATTAATATAGTTAGTTCCGTTGCTGACGTAAAACTGTTGTTTTGCAGAATGCAACGGAACTTTTTTGTTTCTCCACTTATATTGATAACACTCTCGTTTCTCCTTTTAATACGTACATATCCGAAGCGTAAGATGTGTTGTCTTAATACCCTATAATTCATAGTTTAAACAGTCATACATCCACGTTTATTTGGTTTGAACATCTTGATTTGTGTGGTTGCTGCCATATGCCGGCAATCACACGAATCTAATTCTTTAAGGTCTGATGCCATCTATCGCAAGCTTTTCAACAATGATATGCAGTATCTGATAGAGTGTAGTGAGAAAATCGTGAGGGATACCCCCAAATCGTGATGGATAGCGTGATGGATATTTCCGTTTTCGAAGTATCTATCACGCTATTCAAGTGTCTGTATATTAGTATGTTAAGATGTGTAATACATATAAATCGTGATGGATGATAGATTATTACATAAAATTTGTTCATATGAAGACTGCGCTGGGTTACTGATATGACTGCATCGGGTTACAGATATGACTGCATCGGGTTACAGATATGACTGTATCGGGTTACAGATATGACTGCATCGGGTTACAGATATGACTGCATCGGGTTACAGATATTACAGCGTAAGCTAACGGAGCCGTATCCGTAGGCTTATCGAGATGTCTGCATCAGCTAACTGAGACGTCTGAACTCGCTTACTGAACTACTTGAGGTGCTTGGCTGAACAGCTTGAATTGCTTGACAGAAGTGTGATACAGCTACTTATTATGGACGCAAACTTGTCGCCCTGTAAGGGCAAAAGCTTTAAAAACCAAGGATTTATAAAGCTTTTGCTCTTACAGGGCGTCTTGCTGATTGCTATTATACCCAGGGCGCTGCCCTGAGCTAGGAGCTTTTGGGCCTTCAGCCCGTTCTTGAACCACATGCGAAAGTTCTGTTGTTTAAACAAGTCTCTCTATATCTTCTATTGAAAGGTCTGTACCTTTGGCAACTTGCTCTTGTGTGAGCCCCATGCCGAGAAGACGTTTTGCGGTGACCAACTTTTCTTTGGCAATGCCTTCTACTCTGCCTTCTTCTCTGCCTTCTTCCTTCGCAGTATCGATCGAATTTTTTATATCTCGGTAAGCTGGGTTGTCATATCGTTCTTCTGATAATCTCATAATCATTTCTTTTTATAGATTTCTTTTGGCAAAGATACGACTTTTTATAATATCTCCCAAGTTTTTTGAAAACGACTAGTAGAGCAGTCCGAAAGTCCAAAGTGGGAGAATATCGCCATTGGCATACTCCGTATCATCACGCACGATGAAGGAGTTGGCTACGTCTTTTATCTGTCG
>ULTW01031948.1_pt1 | contig 10401 bp, 7 predicted proteins | sample 1957961 | NCBI WGS metagenome assembly ULTW01 (sample SAMEA4835744, study PRJEB28245) | human gut metagenome | biome: gut microbiome; material: fecal sample | place: Denmark | collected 2008 | reverse complement strand
CCAGCCGCAGCGGGCGGCTGGGTGTGGTGGATGCGATGTTCACCGCAACGAGTGCGACCTGCGTGACGGGTCTCGTCGTGCGAGATACGTGGACGCAGTTCACGATGTTCGGGCAGGTGGTGATCCTGCTGCTCATCCAGGTCGGCGGTCTGGGCCTGGTCACGCTGACCAGCTTTTTTGCGCTGGCGGCCAAGCGGCGGATGGGCTTCCGGGACCTGCGGCTGCTGGGCGAGAGCGTTTCGGCCAGCGGCTATTCGCAGGCGACCGAGGTGCTGAAGATCGTCATCCGGCTGGCATTCCTGTTCGAGGCCATTGGCATTGTGCTGCTGGCGTGTGCCTTTGTGCCGCAGTTCGGGCTGGAAGGGGTCTGGATCAGCATTTTCACGGCCATCTCGGCGTTCTGCAATGCGGGCTTTGACCTGTTTGGCCGGTTTGGGCCGTATTCGTCGCTGGCGCCGTATGTCAACAACTATTACGTGCAGGCTGTCGTCATGTTCCTCATCATGGCAGGCGGTCTGGGCTTCATGGTCTGGGTGGAGCTGGGCGAATTTCGCAAAAAACGCCGCCTGTCCCTCCACGCGAAGGTCGTGCTGGCGTTCTCGGCCATTCTATGGGTCGGCGGCGCGGCGCTCATTTGTCTGATGGAGTGGTCGAACCCGGCCACCATGGGCGGGCTGTCGGTTCTGGGCAAGGTGATGGCGTCGCTCTTCCAGTCGGTCTCGACCCGTACGGCGGGCATGAACACCATCGACCTGGCGGCCTGCGGGCCGGTCACCAAGCTCCTGATGAGCGTGTTGCAGTTCATCGGTGCGGCACCGGGTTCGACGGGCGGCGGCGTCAAGGTGACGACCTTTGCTGTGCTGATCCTGACCATCCGCAGCGTGGCGGAGGGCCGCGACGACTGTGTGATCGCCGAGCACCACATCGAGTCCAAGACCGTTTACCGCGCACTGACCATCATCATGCTGGGCATCGTGGCATCGCTGGGCTCGGCGGTGGTGGTCTACTACAACACCTCGGATGCCGTGTCTGTCATCGACGCCATCTTTGAGTCCTGCTCGGCATTCGGCACGGTGGGCCTGTCGGTGGGCGTTACCAGCCAGCTGAATGTCGGGGCCAAGCTGCTGTACATGCTGGTCATGTTCATGGGCCGCGTGGGTCCGGTCTCGCTGGCCATCAGCCTGACGGTCAAGCCCGGTGACAACAAGCGCAAGATCCTGCCGGTGGGGCATATCAACGTGGGCTGACAAACAAAAAAGGAAGAGCGACACCGCCGCTCTTCCTTTTTTTCTGTCTCTGTATTTACTTGCTGTAGATCTCCACGATATTCAGCAGGACTTCGGCCGCCTTGTCCATCCGCTCGACGGTGGTGCACTCGCACACGCCGTGGAAGTTGAAGCCGCCGGTGCCCAGATTCGGGCAGGGGAGGCCCTTCCAGCTCAGGACGGCACCGTCGGTGCCGCCGCGGACGGGGACTTCCTCCGGGGTCAGACCGGCCTTTTCGATGGCCTTGCGGGCGTTCTCGACCAGGTGGAAGTGCGGCTTGATCTTCTCGATCATGTTGCGGTAGCTGTCCTTGATCTCCACTTCCACGGTGCCGTCGCCGTACTTGCCGTTCAGGTAGTCGGCAATGTGCAGAAGGTTGTCCTTCTTGAATTGGAGCTTGCCTGCGTCGTGGTCACGCAGGATGTAGCCGAGCTTGGCCTCGGTCACATCGCCGTACATCTGGCACAGGTGATAGAAGCCCTGACGGGCCTCGGTGGTCTCCGGGCGGGCCATGACGGGCAAGGCCTGATGAAACTCCATGGCCACGTTGGAGGCGTTGATCATCGCGTCCTTCGCGGAGCCGGGGTGGACCGAGAAGCCGTGGACCGTGACGGTGGCGCTGGCGGCGTTGAAGTTCTCGTACTCGATGCCGCCCACATCGCCGCCATCGACGGTATAGGCAAAGTCGGCCCCAAAGCCGGGGATGTCGAACAGGGAAGCGCCCTCGCCGATCTCCTCATCGGGGGTAAAGGCGATGCAGAGCTTGCCGTGGGGGCGGCCCTCGGCGATGAGGGTCTCAGCGGCGGTCAGGATCTCCGCCACACCGGCCTTGTCGTCGGCACCCAGCAGCGTGGTGCCGTCGGTGGTGATGAGGGTCTCGCCCTTCAGGTCTTTCAGGAAGGGGAAGGTGGAGACCTTCATGACCATGCCGGTGGCGGGCAGGGTGACGTCGCGGCCATCGTAGTTCTCGTGCAGGATGGGGTTCACGTTCTCACCGGAAGCGTCCGGTGCGGTGTCCATGTGGGCGATGAGGCCCAGCGCAGGCTTGTCCTCGCAGCCGGGGGTGGCGGGGAGGGTGCCGTAGACGTAGCAGTGCTCATCTACAAAGGCGTCCTCGATGCCGATGGCCTTCATATCCTCCACAAGGATATGGGCCAGGTCGAATTCCCGCTCGGCAGAGGGATGGGTGCCGGAATTGGGGTCGGAGGTGGTGTAAACGCGGGCATATTTTAACAGTCGCTCGTAAGCACGCATAGGTTGATGCTCCTTTGTTTTTTATTTGGTTCTATCATAACCGTTTTGGCCGGATTTTACAAGAGGGATCGAGGGGTTCAGGATATCTTTAACATGCAATGTTCGTAAAGTTCATAGAGATCCTTTACAACGGTTGTGACGACAGCACCCAGTTTCTGAACCACTCTTTGCAGAGTTTTTTTATACGCTTCGCTTAGGATCAATGCCAGAATAAACCATACGACTGCATAGGCGAGCGCAAGTTCAACAACATGATCGTAACCGACTTGTTTGTAAAGCCATTGCCAGATCAGAGGTCTGATATAAGTTCTGACCAGGATGTTTTCATGAATAATGTATATGAGTAAAGCGAGTTTGGAGATATGGTTGATGAGCTTGTTTTTGAAATGGAAGTTTTTAGCAAGTCCAAAAGCCGACAGTGCCATCAAAATCAGAAATGGATTGCAATTGGCAGTCCATTTCAATGTTTTGTCATAGAAGATAGGAATTTTTAAGCCCAAAGCATTCGTAAGAAATACCATGGCAACCATGCCGAGGAATCCGATCGTCAGCAATATAAGATTTAACTTGTTGGATCGAAAAGTCTCTTTGCAATAGAATTTGATATAGGCGATCACAAAGTAAAGCGTTCCCCACAAAATCAAAAAACTCGGAAAAAACAAATCCTCTTTTACAAAATCGCACCCGATATACAAAAATGCAAGAACAGATGCTGCTTTCAGCAATTGTTTCTGGGTCATTCCCCAGATGATCTTATTTAAGGATGTGTGAACGGCATAAAAAAGAATATAACACGTCAGATACCAGTTATTCCCAAAGGTGGTAGGAAGCAGCGACCGAACAATCAATTGAAAGGTTATTCCCCCCATGAAAATCTGTACTGCTGCTAATATAAGGACAGAAATTGCCCAGACATCCATCATGATCTCAGTGATTTTTCTTACGGATACTGTTTTACGTTCCAACAGAAACCATGCGGAACAAATAAAGAAAATGCTATTTCCAAATGCGCCAAAGTGCCGCATGATCATCAGAATAACAAGCTGCATTTCTTTGGTTGCACAAGACAGATCCAGTATGTAGTCACTGTAGCCGATCAACGGATTTTCGCTGCTCAATGTTTGAACAACATGACTGATTACGATCAGCAGGATTGCGATGACTTTAAGCAACTCTATGCCGGAATCCCTCATGTTACCAGAATGAACTTTTTTAACCTCTTCCATTTGCTTCGTCTCCTCTGAAAATCACTGGGAATGTATGCGTTTACTTTTGCGAGTATAGCATGTTTTCTTTGTTGTTTCAAGATTTCTCCGCATGCCAGCAAACGCCCAATATCTCAAGATCCGGAATTGTCAAGAGGGAAAAAGCCCCGAAGTTCCGTCCTGTTTTTTGTGAAAACAGCGAATAGCGCCCGGCGGCGGGAAGTGCTACAATAGGACGCAGTGTGTGCACGGCACACCAAAAATCAAACAAAGGAGAGCTGCGGCTTTATGGAACAATTTTATCTGATGCCCGGACAGGAACGCTGTGAAAAATTCCGAGATCCCAATGGGGTGCCCAAAGTCCGCTACTCCTACTGCTCGCTCCACGGTGCATTGTTCCACTGTGTCAGCCGCAGCGTGGAGGAGGCCCAGCGCCTGTGTGAGGACTGGCTCGTCGGGCAGGACCGCTGCTACCGCAACTGAAGAGCAAAAACGGACGCCCGGAGCGCACGATCTGCACTCCGGGCGTTCTTCTGCGTTCAGCCGATGATCTCGTATTGGAAGTATTCGCACTTGATCTTGCTGCCGACCTCGATCTCCGGCGGCAGGAGCGCCAGCGCAACGAGGTTCAGCTCGTCGCTGGCGATGTCGGTGCGGCGCAGGTTGACATAGTCGCCGTCAAAGCTGACGACCTCATAATACCAGGGGCCCATAGACCATCCCTCTTTCGTTTTTCTTTTATCATAAGGGACCGGGCCGGTTTTGTCAACGATGTTTTTGCTTGACAAATGGGGAACATTCTACTATACTTATACTTACGACAATGCGCCATCGCCAAGCGGTAAGGCAGGGGACTTTGACTCCCCCATCGAAAGTTCGACTCTTTCTGGCGCAATCAATAAGGGACTTTGAAAATTATCGATTTTGCGATGATTTTTAAGGTCTTTTTTGCGTTTCTGAGTTAATTTGGCTATAACGCTATAAAATTCAGAATTTAATGATGTTTTCAAAAAATAAGAGGGCAATTATGGGTTTTTTATTGTTAATCGTCGTCATCTGCTTGATGACTGTATATTTTAGATGGCTCAAAAAATCGGCTAATAAAAATCAACCCCAAAAGCTCCAACAGCCAAAGGAAATGTCATCATCCCCAATTATTCAAGAAACTATACCAAAGTCTTCTATCGTAACTACACCGACAATTTCACAGACGGCTGGAAAGTGTCCAGCTGACTATATTGCAAAGCTAGAAGAAGAACAAACAACCCGCCGGGGAAAAAATGTTCATTATAACTTGGTAGTTATTGATTTTGAAACAACGGGTTTAAGTCCTATATTAGATGAGATTCTTCAGGTTTCAGTTATTGACGATGAAGAAAATGTTCTGATAAATCAGTATTGCAAACCACAAAGATGTATTTCTTGGGTAGGCTCTTCTCGTATAAATGGGATTTGGCCCAATGATGTTCAATTCAACCCAGCATTCAAAGAAATTGCTCCATACGTGCAGGATATTTTGTGTAGAGCGGATACCGTTATCGCATATAACTGCCCATTTGAACAGGAGTTTCTTCGAGAAAACAAAATTGATCCGGATGCTCTTAAATGGGGAACTGACCCAATGAAATTAGCGGTGAAGTACTATAACAGGCAATTCAATAGCAGGCGTTCAAAAATAAGGTTGAGTGAAGCTGCTGAAATGGTGGGTTATAAGTACAATCCACATGATGCGCTTGAAGATGTAAAGGCAACGCTACAAGTATATAAATTTTTAACGACTACTCAAATGGAATTTACAAAAATAGTTAAAAAGTCTAAAGATGCCGATCAAACCAAAGGCGCAAAAGAGGCGATAAAGAGACTGGAAGAAGCTAAACAGAAAAGAGAATCCGAAGGTGCACATTATGACGTTGTTTTTATGGATGTTGAAGGAACGAGTTATAATACAGCAGAACGGAATGAAATTTTGCAGATTGCAATCATTGACAAAAACAAAAATGTACTTATAAATCAATACTGTAAACCTAAAAAAGAAAGCTGGGAAAGGGCAGCTGGCATAAATTCTATCTATCCAGAAACAGTTGAAAATTGTCCTGATTTCAAAAGTGTAAAGCTATATGTAGAAGATATTCTAAATCGCTCTGATAAAATCGTAGCATTTGATAAGTTAGTTGTTGACTATCTGGATAGGTATAAAGTTGATAGAAAGCGTGGTATTGAATCTCCGGTTTATAAATTGCGGGAATATAACAAGGTTATGGGGATTGAAAATCCACAATGGACTACACTTGAAGATGCCGCAAGCCAACTTGGATTAGTTTATGATTTTAATGATGCATTAGAAGATGCCAAAGCAACTTCAGACATTTATACTTATGTGAAAGCACAGGAAGATGCTGTGAAGGCTGAGATTGCCAGAAATAAAGTAGATAGCGAAATGAAAGCAAAATATGCGCAGAACATAGATGCAGACCGTTCCAATTATTTCTACAATAAAAAGATTGCTTTTGTAGATAGTCTTCCGGTTTCAAGAGATGCGGCTTACGAAAAAGTCTCAAATTGCGGTGCACTTATCCGTTTAACTGTAACTCCAACTTTGGATATTTTGGTTTGTGGAACAAGATCTCCTATGATGAGGCACATTTACGGTGAAATATCTAGCGAACAGAAAAAAGCAGAAAAGCTAAATATAAGCGGCGCAAACATTGAAATTATGTCTGGAGAAAAATTTATAAAGATTTTGGATCAGATTGCTGGACGTTCTTAAAAGTGTCTACAATGGACATCAATAAAAGTTTTGTGCTACCTGGGATGTCTCCAAGGAAAGAACGCAACCCAAAAGATGAGAATATATGCTTCGACTCTTTCTGGCGCAACTGAAGACCGTCTGCTGAAGGAAACGTTCGGCAGGCGGTCTTTGTGTTTTGCAGCTGCTTCCGGGGCGGCGGAACATTTCGCAGGCGGAGGCGCTGTGCTGCGGAAAAACAGGGCATTGCGGGAGGGCTGCGCTCGGTGTTTGTGCGGTGTTTCGTTTTGAGGATGCCCGAAGCTATGCTGGAAGTTGGTTGGGATGACCAAAAAATAATGGAAAAAATATCGCATTTTTTATCCGAAATCTTCTTTTTTTCCGGGAATGCTTGACAAGAAAGTGCTTTTTGCCATAATAGATTTATAAGAAAAATTCTTTGCAAGAAGAGCGATCCTGGAGGTAGAAAAAACGATGCCGATCAGTTTGAACAAGGTCAACGCGGAGGCGTATGCAAAGGTTGCCGCTGCGTTGGAACAAAACGGAAAAGCGGCGGTGGAACATGCCACCGGCACGGGCAAGAGCTGCATTGCATGGCAGCTCATCGCGGACCATCCGCAGGCGTCGTTCATCTGGCTGGTGTACGGTGCGGCGCGGCTGACCCTGCGCAGGGAGGATGTCCGCCGCTACAACGACGGTGTGCTGCCGGAGAACCTCATCTTCTGCGACTGCGGTGTGCTGGCCGAGGCGTCGGCCGAGGAGTGGGTCCGGCTGGCCTCACGCAAGCCGGATTACCTGATCTTCGACTGCTACCATGAAGTGACGGCGGCCTGCTGGGCAAAATCGGCCCAGCGGCTGCTCCGTCTGTGCCCGGAGGCAAAGCTGCTGGGCCTGACAGTGCCCAACAGCACCGACCAGAAATGCCAGGCAGCCGCGGAACTCTTCGAGGGGACGGTCGTCTCCCGGATGACGGTCGGCGAGGGAATGGCGCTGGGCACCCTGCCGGTGCCGTCGAACTACGCCGCGATGCTCTGGCCGCAGGAAGGGCAGATGAACCTGCTCCGCGCCCGGATCAAGAACCTGCACCTGCCCGCGCAGACCAACGCGCTGAGCGCACAATACGATGAGATCAACTGGTCGGTGCGGCAGGCTGAGAACCCCATCGCCCTGATGCCCCGCGTCCTGACCGACACCCAGGGCCGCTATCTGGCCATCTTTGAGTCGAAGGACTACCTCGACGAGGTGCAGGAGCAGCTGGAAGAGTTCCTCCGCACCGTGGATTCGAATGCCCATTTCTACCGTGCCGAGTGTGATTGCCTGCGCGACGCCGAGGCGGTGAAACGGTTCTGCACCTCCACCGAAACGGGGCCGAAGGTGCTGTTCTGCGTCAACTCGCCGGGCGTCCAGCAGCCCATTGAGGGGCTGGCGGGTGCCATTCTGGTCCGCGAGACCGGCGAGGCAGGCCGGTTCCGCCAGATGCTCTGCCGGGCGTTGGTGGCCTGCGGCCGCAAGCCCATCCCGGTGTTCGACCTGACCGCCCGGTTCGACGGTCTGGGCAATGGCCGTGTGCTGCAAAAGGAATGCACCACTGCCATGCTCCGCGCAGGCAGCGAACACCCCGGCTTCCAGCAGCAGAAGCCCATGCGCCAGAGCTACCACCTGTACTGCCGCCTGAAAAAGGAACTGGAAGCCCGGTGGGATGCTTTTTATGCAGCGGCGGCGGCTGTGGCCGCAGAGCGGGGCGATTTACAACTGCCCTATAACTATCTGACCGAGGACGGCCTGCCTCTGGGCCGCTGGCTGGAAACGCAGCGCCAGTTCCGGTCCGGCCAGAAGCCGGGCCGTCTGGATGCAGACCGCATCGCCCGGCTGGACAAGCTGAACATCGGCTGGAAGCAGCGCTCGGAGCTGGCCTGGGAAAAGGCCTTTGCCTCGGCGCAGAAGTACCGCGACGACCACGGCGACCTGCTGGTGCCGGTGCGCTACCGCGACCGCAGCGGCTTTGCCCTGGGCGAGTGGATCGTCTATAACCGCCAGCGCTACGTCAGCGGCAACCTGAGCCGCGCCCGCATCGAGCGGCTGGAGGGCATCGGCATGGTGTGGAACGCTTCCACCGACCTGTGGGAGCAGAGCTACGCCGCAGCCGCCCGCTATTATCTCGAACACAAAGATCTTGAAGCGCCCATCAAGTACGTTACGCCGGATGGCTTCGCGCTGGGCGTCTGGCTCAGCAGCCAGCGCAGCGCCTATAAGAACGGCGAGCTGACCCTGGAGCAGGTCGAGCGGCTGGAAGCCATCGGCATCAACTGGGTCAACCGGAATGTCCGCAAGTGGCAGGAGAACTTCGAGGCCGCTAAGCGGTACGCCGAGCAGTTCGGGGATCTGGAAGTGCCCTCCAATTATGTCACACCGGACGGCATCCTACTGGGCAAATGGATCGCCCGCCAGCGCTACGCCTGGCAGAACCCGGACAATTCCAGCGCCCGCGTCACGCCGGAACGCAAGGCCCAGCTGGACGAGATCGGGATGGTCTGGGATAAATACGACCCCTGGCGGGAGCGCTTCGAGCTGGCCCAGAAGTATCGGGCAGAGCACGGAGATCTGGAGATCCCGCTGAATTATAAGACCGAGAACGGCATCTGGCTGGGCAGCTGGCTCTACCGCCAGCGCCAGTACCGCCGCACCGGCGACCCGCGACTGGGTGAGGTGCACCGCCGCGAGCTGGACGAGCTGCTCAAGGACGAAAAGCCCCACAAGCAGAGTGCGGCACCCTCCGGCAAGGAGAGCCTGCGGGAGAAGAACTGGGAGCACAACTTTGAGGAAGCCGCCCGCTATGCCGAAGAGCACGGCAACCTGCTGGTGCCCTCCAATTACGTCACGGCCGGTGGGTTCCGGCTGGGCGTCTGGATGTCGAACCTCCGCGCTGCCCGCAAGACCCGGCCCGACTCCTTCCAGGTAACGCCGGAGCATGTGAAACGGCTGGACGGCATCGGCATGGAGTGGGACGCCCGCATAGCCAAGTGGGACCTGGCCTATGAACACGCAGCGGCCTATGCCAAGGCCAACGGCGACCTGCTGCCGTCGGCCACCTACCGCAGCGAAGATGGCTTCGGTCTGGGCGACTGGGTCCGCCGGATGCGCACGGCCCGCGCGGAAAATGACCCGAAGCTGACCGAGGACCGCATCCGCCGTCTGGATGCCATCGGCATGAAGTGGTAAACCATCAAAGCAAAAAAATACCGTGTCCCCACGCCGGAGACACGGTATTTTTTGCTTGCGGGAAGATCAGAGTGCATCCAGTTCCGTTTGCAGCTGGGCCAGCGCAGTGCGGATGGGCAGGTGCTGGGGGCAGACGGCCTCGCACTTGCCGCAGCGGACGCAGTGGCTGGCCTTTTCGGCATCCGGGAATTGGGCGGTCCACTGGTGCCGGATGGCGTCCGGCTGGCCGAACATCCCCAGCCGGTTCCAGATGCTGAAGTTGTCAGGGATGTCCACGCCCATGGGGCAGGGCATACAGTACCGGCAGCCCGTGCAGCCGATCTTGATGCGGCTGTGCAGGATGCGGGCCGTCTCGGCTACAGCGGCATCTTCCGCTGCGTTCAGGGGGCGGAAGGGCGCAAAGGTGGAAAGGTTGTCGGCCAGCTGTTCCTCGGCGCTCATGCCGGAGAGGATCAGGTGGACGTTTTTGTGGCTGCCTACCCAGCGCAGCGCCCAGGAAGCCGCACTGGCGGCGGGGTCGATGGCGGTCAGCGGCGCCGCAGCGTCCGGCGGAAGGTTGGCCAGTGTGCCGCCCTTGATGGGCTCCATGATGATGAGCGGGATGCCCAGCTCCTCGGTCAGCGCATAGCCGCGGTCGCCCGCAATCTCCTCGGCGCGGTCATCGGTGTCAAGGTAGTTGTATTGCAGCTGGCAGAAATCCCAGGGCTGGTC
>ULTW01064139.1_pt1 | contig 10421 bp, 8 predicted proteins | sample 1957961 | NCBI WGS metagenome assembly ULTW01 (sample SAMEA4835744, study PRJEB28245) | human gut metagenome | biome: gut microbiome; material: fecal sample | place: Denmark | collected 2008 | reverse complement strand
AATAAACATGAATAATAAATTGTCAGAATTTCTAACGAATGAATTAATAAAACAATATGGTGAAGAAACATATAATAAAATCATTGAAGGTTATAATCAAAAAAGATTTACAACTTTAAGAGTAAATACTTTGAAAGCTAAAGTATCATATATTTGTAGTGCGTTGTCTGAAAACAACATTGAATACGAAAAAGTTAGTTGGAATAATGAAGCACTAATAATTAAAAATGCTAATGAAATAGATATAAAAGAATTGAAAATATATAAAAATGGAGAAATATATTTGCAAAGTTTATCATCAATGATGCCAGCTATAATATTAGAACCAAAAGAAAATGAAGATATATTAGACATGACAGCTGCACCAGGAGGAAAAACTACACAAATAGCATCACTTACAAATAACAAAGCAAATATAACAGCTTGTGAAATGAATAGTGTAAGAGCAGATAGATTGAAATATAATGTAGAAAAGCAGGGAGCAACCAGTGTTACTGTATTAAAAGAAGATAGTAGAAGATTAAATGATTATTTTTCGTTTGATAAAATATTGTTAGATGCACCATGTAGTGGAAGTGGAACAATATTATTAAATAATGAAAGAACTTATAAAAACTTTAGCGAAAATTTAGTTGAAAAAACCATAAAAAGTCAAAAAGATTTACTAAAAAAAGCAATAAAAATATTAAAGCCAGGACATGAGTTAGTATATTCTACATGTTCAATACTAAAACAAGAAAATGAAAATATTATAAAAGAAATTATAGAAAAAGGGCAAGCAGAGGTTATGCCTATAAATGAAGAAAAACTAAAAGATATTCCCAAATTGAAATCAAACATAGATGGAGCACTAACAGTATGCCCAAATGAATATTATGAAGGATTTTTTGTAGTGAAACTAAGAAAAAAGAGCTAAATTGAACAAAATAAAAAAATATGGTATAATATAGTAAATAATTTTTTGGAGGAATCACCATGAAAAAGACAACTAAAATCATAATTCGGACTATAGGAATAATCTTTGAGATACTTGCTGTGTTTATGGCATATAAAGGTATGCAAGATGATATAGTCAATGGTATTGAATTCGGAGTAGTTTTCTTTGCACTTGTAGGTCTTTATCTACTATTCGGAAAAGAAGAAAGCTTAAAAAGCTGGAATTTGTTTGAAGAAATTAAGAATGCTGAAGAAGATGAAGAATTCGAAGATTATTATGATTAAGTAAAAAGAGAGCGCATATGCCCAAATTTGGGAATGCGCTTATCTTTTTTTATATAATGGGAAAGTTATGAAACAATCCTATTATATAAAACTACGTTGCATAGAAAATTTATTTTATAACAATATTATAAATTTTATTTTTAACATAAATTTCTTTTACAATAGATTTACCGTCTAAATAATTTTTTACGGCTTCATGTGCTTTTTCCTTTATGACACTTTCATCGGTATCATAAGCAATTCTTAAAGTAGCTCTTAATTTTCCGTTTACTTGTATTGGTAAATTGTATTCATCCTCTTTACATTTTTCTTCATCAAATGTAGGCCAAGGTTCATAAGCTATAGAATTATTATGCCCTAAAATATTCCATAATTCTTCAGTAATATGTGGTGCAACAGGATTTAATAATTTTAAGAAACCTTCTACATATTCTTTTGGAACAACATCTTCTTTATTAGCAGTATTGATAAATATCATCATCTGACTAATAGCAGTATTAAAATTCATTGTTTCAAAATCATTTGTAACTTTTTTTACAGTATAGTTATAAACTTTTTCTAAATTATTGTTTGCTTCATCTTTAACTTTATCAGATTCAGCTATTAATCTCCAAACTCTATCTAAGAATTTTTTAGAACCATCTATTCCATTTGGATCCCAAGGTTTTGCACTTTCAATAGGGCCCATAAACATTTCATATACTCTTAAAGCATCTGCACCATACTCTTTTACCATATCATCAGGGTTAATTACATTACCCTTTGATTTAGACATTTTTTCACCATTAGGCCCTAAAATCATTCCTTGGTGGCGAAGTTTTGCAAATGGTTCCTTTACAGGGACTAATCCTTTATTGTATAAATAATTATTCCAAAATCTTGAATATAATAAGTGACCAACAGCATGTTCAGGTCCACCAACATATAAATCAACTGGTAACCAATGCTCTAATAGCTCTTTGTTAGCAAACTCATTATTATTGTTAGGATCAATATATCTTAAAAAATACCAACTTGATGCTGCACTACCAGGCATAGTACTAGTTTCTCTTTTTCCATGTTTACCATTAATTGTTACATTAACCCAATCAGTAGCTTTTTCTAATGGAGAAGATCCATTCTTTGATGGACTATAATCTTCAAGATTAGGTAAAATCAAAGGTAAATCTTTATCATCTAAAACAATCATATCATCATCAAAGTGAACAATAGGTATAGGTTCACCCCAATAACGTTGTCTTGCAAAGATCCATTCTCTTAATTTATAATTAATTTTCTTTTCACCAATACCATTTTCAACAAGCCAATCGATCATTTTATTAATAGCATCTTCTTTTCCTAGGCCATTTAAAAAATCAGAATTTATATGAATTCCATCACCTGTAAAAGCTTCGTTTTCAATGTCACCACCTTCAAGTACAGGAATGATATCTAATCCGAATTTTTTAGCAAAAGAATAATCTCTTTCATCGTGTGCAGGAACAGCCATAATAGCGCCTGTACCGTAAGAAGCTAAAACATAATCTGAAATCCAAATTGGAATTTCTTTTCCATTAACAGGGTTAATAGCATAAGCACCAGTAAAAACACCGGTTTTTTCTTTATTTAAATCGGTTCTTTCTAAATCAGATTTAGATGCACAAGTTTTTTTGTATTCAGAAACCGTTGCCTTGCAATCAGGAGTAGTAATAATATCTATAAATTCATGCTCTGGAGCTAAAACACAGTATGTAGCACCAAATAGAGTATCAGCTCTAGTAGTAAATACTGTAAAAACTAAATCATGCTTAGCTACTTTAAAATTTACATGGGCTCCTACAGATTTTCCAATCCAATTTCTTTGAATTTCTTTTGTTGAATCAGGCCAGTCTATATCATCTAAGCCAGATAATAGAGTTTCTGCATATTTAGGAATATCTAATACCCATTGTTTCATGTTTTTACGAACAACAGGAAATCCACCTCTTTCGCTTTTTCCATCAATTACTTCATCATTAGCAAGAACAGTACCTAATTCTTCACACCAATTAACAGGCATATCTACAAGTTTTGCTAATCCATCGTTATATAATTGTTTAAAAATCCATTGTGTCCATTTGTAATATGATGGGTCACAAGTAGAAATTTCTCTATCCCAATCAAAAGAAAATCCCAACATTTTTAATTGTCGTTTGAAAGTTTCAATATTAGCTTTTGTAAAAACTGCTGGATGATTTCCAGTTTTAATTGCATATTGTTCAGCAGGAAGACCAAATGCATCCCATCCCATTGGATGTAAAACATTATATCCTTGCATTCTTCTTAATCTAGACATTATATCTGTTGCAGTATATCCTTCAGGATGACCAACATGTAGACCTTGTCCAGATGGATAAGGAAACATATCTAAAGCATAAAATTTAGGTTTAGAAAAGTCCCATACATCAGTTTTAAAAATTTTGTTATCATCCCAATATTTTTGCCATTTTTTTTCTATTTCTTGAAAATCATAAGCCATAAAAATCAATCCTTCTCTTATTAAATTATAATATCGATATTATATAACAAAAAACAAATAAAAACAAGAGCTAAATTAGCGGAAATAAGCGTTACAAAGAAAGAAATGTTACAAAAAAAGAACAAATACATTACAAATCAATTACAACATGATAAAATTAAATAAAATATAGTATAATACGAATGAAAAAATTTGAACTAAAGTTGAAAATTTATAAAAAACGGACTAAAGGGAAGATAATATGAAACTATTGATAACTGAAAAGCCATCTGTTGCGATGGAATTTTCAAAAGCATTAAAACAAAATACAGTTAGAAAAAATGGATATTTAGAATCAAAAGATTGGATTATAACATGGTGTGTAGGACATTTGGTTACAATGTCTTATCCAGAAGCTTATGATGAAAAGCTTAAATTTTGGAGATTAGACACATTACCATTTTTACCAGAAGAATATAAGTATGAAATTATACCAGCAGTAAAAAATCAATTCGAGATAGTACAAAGTCTTCTTCAAAGGGAAGATGTTGAAGAAATTTACAATGCAGGAGACTCTGGAAGAGAAGGAGAATACATACAAAGATTAGTGTTTATGATGGCACATCCTAACCCAAAAGCTAAAATGAAGAGAGTTTGGATAGATTCTCAAACAGAAGAAGAGATTTTAAGAGGTATAAAAGAAGCAAAAGATATGTCAGAGTATGATAGTTTATCAGACTCTGCATATTTACGTGCAAAAGAAGATTACCTAATAGGAATAAATTTTTCAAGATTACTATCAATAATATATGGAAGAAGATTAGCAAAAGAAATAAATGAGGATAAAGTTTCTATTTCAGTTGGAAGGGTAATGACATGTGTTTTAGGAATGGTAGTAATAAGAGAAAGAGAAATTAGAAACTTTGTAAAAACAAAATATTATAAGCTAATCGGAAAATTTGGAAACGAAGAGTCTGAATTTGATGCTGAATGGAAAGTAAATGAAAACTCTAAGATGTATAATTCACCTAAATTATATAATGATAGTGGATTTAAAAAATTAGAAGACTTGAAAGTATTTATAAATGAATTAAAAGATAAAGAAGCAATAATAACAGAAGTAAAAAAACAAAAGCAAAAAGAAAATCCGCCACTATTATTTAACTTAGCAGAAATACAAAATGAATGTACAAAACAATTTAAAATTAAGCCAGATGAAACACTAGAAATAATACAAAATTTGTATGAAAAAAAATTAGTAACATATCCAAGAACAGATGCAAGGGTATTATCAACAGCAGTAGCAAAAGTGATAACGAAAAACTTAAATGGAATATCAAAAGGTTTTAAAGATGAAGAAGTTCAAGGATATATAAATAAAATGGTAGAAGAAAAATATTCTACTAATTTAGTAAAAACAAAGTATGTAAATGATTCAAAAATAACAGACCACTATGCAATAATTCCAACAGGACAAGGCTATGAAAATTATGATGCACTTCCAGAGCTTCATAAAAGGGTATATAAAATAATAGTAAAAAGATTCTTAAGTATATTCTATCCAGCGGCAGAATATAGCAAAATAAATGTAACAGTAAAAGTGGATGAAGAAACTTTCTATGCTAATGGAAAAGTATGTATAAAAAGAGGATATTTAGACATATTGAAACCTAAAAATGAAACAGAAGAATCTGATGCATCAAAAGAAAATGATAGTAATTTAGATATACTTTCTACATTAAAAAAAGGAGAAAAGGTATTAATAAATAATTTCGAAACAAAAGATGCTGAAACATCACCACCAACTAGATATAATTCTGGAACAATGATACTAGCAATGGAAAATGCAGGAAAATTGATAGAAGATGAAGAACTAAGAGAACAAATAAAAGGTGCAGGAATAGGAACAAGTGCTACAAGGGCAGAAATTATAAAAAAACTAGAAAGAATAAAATACATAAATATAAACAATAAAACACAAATAATTACTCCAACAGAAAAAGGAGAGAAAATATTTGATATTGTATATTCATCAATGCCCGACATGTTAAATCCAAAATTAACAGCAAGTTGGGAAAAAGGATTAGATATGGTGGCGAAAAAAGAAATAAAATCAGATGAATTTATGAAAAAACTAGAAAATTATATACATTCTAAAATAGATAAATTAGTTGTGAAAATGTAAAAGATTGCAAGAAATTCTTGCAATCTTTTTTTGGTTAAAATAACCGATTACGGGCAGGTTGCTTACGCAGTGGAATGGAGATGTTATATTGGAAATTATAGAAAACATGCTCCTTATTACCCAAAGATTTAACCTCCCATCCTTCTGGTAAGACTAATGTATCAAAATCTTTAGATGTATCGAAACGAATAATTTCAAGATCCTGATTCATTACAGCTGTTAAAAAAGACAGATTTGAATACAAAATGTCCTCCTTGAATTTAGCTAATTCCTGCCTTTTCTCCTCTGACAAAGTCATTTAGATACCCTTTCCGCCCATTTTGGACTTGACAGCAAGTGCTGCCCGTTTAAATAATAAACTTATGCATAGTGCATTATCTTATTATAGCATATTGAAAAGCAAAAATCAAATCACATAAAAGCACTAGATAAATATAATATATTAGGTGATGTTATGTTAAAAGCAATAAAAGAATTGTACTTGGATGCAAAAAATATAAGTGAAAAAGACCCGGCAAGTAGAAATGTTTTATATGTAATATTATTATATCCTGGATTTCATGCCTTGTTATTATATAGAATAGCGCATTTTTTAAATAATTTAGAACTAAAATTTATAGCAAGACTGATTTCACAACTTGCAAGATTTTTAACAGGAATAGAAATACATCCAGGGGCAGTAATAGGTAAAAGATTATTTATAGACCATGGGATGGGGATAGTAATAGGCGAAACAACAACAATAGGCAATAATTGCACAATATATCATGGAGTAACTCTAGGAGGAACAGGAAAGGACAAATATAAAAGACACCCAGACTTAGGAAATAATGTAATAGTAGGATGTGGAGCAAAGGTACTAGGACCAATAAAAGTAGGAGATAATGTAAAAATAGGTGCAAACTCAGTAGTGCTAAAAGAAGTACCAAAAAACTCAACAGTAGTAGGAATACCAGGTAAAGTAGTATAAAAAATAAATTCACCTTTTACGTAAATGTAACATAATATATAACAAGTTACATACGAAAGGTGGATTTTTTATGAAAAAATATATTATAGAGGGTGGTAAAAAACTAGAAGGTACAACATATGTTTCTGGTTCTAAAAATGCTTCATTACCAATCATTGCTGCTACATTATTAAATGGTGGAATAAATAAGTTATATAATGTTCCTAATATACATGATACAAAAATGATGTATAAAATTTTAGAAATTTTAGGTTGTAAAATCAAGAAGAATAATGGTAAAATAATAATTGATTCTAGACACTTAAATAATTCAGAAATACCAGAGGAATTAATGCAAGAAATGAGATCTTCTGTTATTATAGTCGGAGCTCTAATTGCAAGAAGGAAAGAAGCAATATTCACATATCCAGGTGGATGCGATATTGGTTCTAGACCTATAGATTTACATATTAAAGCATTTGGAAAATTAGGGATAAATGTAAAAGAAGAATATGGATATATAAAATGTAGTGCAAATGAAATAGTAGGAGCCGATATTGGATTGGATTTTCCAAGCGTAGGTGCTACAGAAAACATTATGTTGGCTAGTATATTTGCAAAAGGAACTACAAGGATTATAAATGCGGCAATGGAACCAGAGATAGTAGATTTACAAAATGCATTAAATAGCATGGGAGCAAAAATAAGTGGAGCAGGAACAAATAATATTATTATAAAAGGTGTAGAAAAATTAAAAGATTTGAGTTATAATATAATTCCTGACAGAATTGAGGCTGGAACATTATTGTGTGCAGCAGCAATTACGGGAGGAAATATAAAATTAACAAAAGTAGTACCAGAACATATACAAACTTTAACAAACAAGTTAGAAGAAATGGGTTGCATTTTAGATATACAAAAAAATCAAATAAGTCTAAAAGCACCAAAAAGATTAAAACCAGTAGATATAAAAACACTCCCATATCCAGGATTTCCAACAGATATGCAATCAATATTAGCAACGACATTAAGCATAGCAAAAGGAACATCAATAGTTGTTGAAAACATATTTGAAAACAGATATAAATATGCAACAGAGTTAAATAAAATGGGAGCAAAAATAACGATAGAAGGTAAAACAGCAATAATAAAAGGTGTTAGAAGGTTAAATAAGGCAAATGTGAAAGCTACAGATTTAAGAGGAGGAGCAGCACTAGTTTTAGCAGGATTAAATGCAAAAGGAAGGACAACAATAGAAAATATAGAATATGTATTAAGAGGGTACGAAAATTTAGATAAAAAATTAAGCTCATTGGGAGCAAATATACATGTAGAAGACAGGTAAAATACATTTTAAGAAGGGAATGTAGATTATGGCTGGAGTTAAAAGAAAACCAAAAAATACAAAAACTAAAAAACAAAGAGAAGAAAAATATAATGATGAAAATGAAATAATTATAGGAGTTACAACAAAGCCTAAAGAAGTACGAGTAGATAAAAAAAGATCTACTCGTACAAAATCAGCAAACAATAAAAAAACAGCAAATAATAGAAATAGGACAAGCAATAATAAAAAAAGTAAAAACAGAAAAAAAGAAATAAATACCCAATATGTAAAAAATAAACATATAACAAAAGAAGAAGAAATAAAAAGAGTAAACAGAAAAAAAGTATTTATAAGTTTGTTCGTATTACTAATTATAGTAATCGCAGGAATAATATATTTTTTAACGACACCAATGTTTAATATAACAAATATTGAAGTAACAGGAAATGAAAAAAATTCAGTAGATACATATGTTAGCCTCACAAAAATTGAATTAAACTCAACAAATATATTTGAGATAACAAAAAATAAAATAACTAAAAACATAAAAGAAAATCCATATGTTGAATCTGTTCAAATAAAAAGAAAATTACCTAGCACATTAGAAATAAATGTTACAGAAAGAAAAGTTAGTTATCAAGCAGAATACAATGATAATTATATATATTTGGACAAACAAGGATATGTACTAGAATTAAATGAAAAGAAAAAAGATACAATAATAATTGAAGGATTAGAAACTACAAAAGGAGCTATTACAGAAGGTCAAAGATTAAATAACGAAGATTTATTTAAGTTAGATACAGTATTAAAATTGGTTAACTGCTGTAAATATAATAGTATACAAAATGAAATAACAAGTATTAATGTTTCAGATACTAATAATTATGCAATAAAATTTGATAATGGAGAAAAAACAGCATACATAGGAAATAATACAAAATTAAATGAAAAAGTCCTAAGTTTAAAACAGGTTTTAGAAAAAGAAGTAGGAAACAAAGGAGAAATTTTTGTAGATGAAAATGCTCTAGAAAGAAATAGAGTTTATTTTAAACAAAGCTAAGAAAGGAAGTTGGGCTATGAATAAAAAAGTTGTCTCAGCAACATTGGGAATAATGTGTTTAATATTAACATTAGCAATAATAGTTCAATATAAAACTGTAAAAGATGCTAACAAAATAGCAGGTGCTAGTGGAATAAATAGTGAACTAAAATCAGAAGTGTTAATATGGAAAGAAAAATATGATGAAGCATATAAAAAATTAGAAACTTCTGAAAAAGAACTAGAAAAACAAAGAGAAGAAGCAAGTAAAAAAGATACAACATCATCAGAATCAGAAAGAGCACTTAAACTAGCCAATGCAGTTATAGGAACAACAGATGTACAAGGAAAGGGAATTGTACTAACAGTAGCAGATAATAAAAATGTTACAAGTGAGTCAATAAGTGCACTAGATAGCATAAGCAATTATTTAATACATGACAGTGATTTATTAACATTAATAAATGAATTAAAAAATGCAGGAGCAGAAGCAATATCAATAAATGATGAAAGAATAACAAATTCTACATCAATAACATGTGATGGAAATGTTGTACTAGTAAATGGAAACAAAATAAGTTCACCATTTGTAATAAAAGCAATAGGTTCACAAGAAGCTTTGCTCGGAGCAATAAAAAGACCAGGAGGTTTCTTAGAAGAGTTAGAACAATATGGATTAGTATCAAGTGTAAAAAAACAAAGTAAGATAACAATAAATAAATATAGTGGAATAATAGACTATAAATATATAAGAAAATAATAAAACTGATTATAATAGGAGGAAAACATGAAAAAAGAAAAAGTTATTATAGCAGTAACAATAGGCTTAATGAGTTTTGTTCTTGTATGTGTAATGTTTATGCAGTTTAAGGTTGTAAATGAAACAGATATAGCAGAAATAGAATCAATGAGAGAAGATGAATTGCAATCAGCATTATCGGAATGGAAAGAAAAATATGAAGAAACACAGTCTAAACTGGAAGAAACGCAATCTAAAATTAATGATTATAAAGAAAAATCAGAAAGCAATGAAGAAACAAGTAAACTAGTAGAAAAAGAATTATCAGAGGCAAATATTATATTAGGTAAAACAGATGTAACAGGAGATGGAGTACAGGTTACACTTACAGATAATAATGAAAAAGCTTATGAAGCAAAAGATTTAGTTAATCTAATAAATGAATTAAGAGCAGCAGGAGCAGAAGCAATATCAATAAATGG
>ULTW01026891.1_pt1 | contig 10437 bp, 10 predicted proteins | sample 1957961 | NCBI WGS metagenome assembly ULTW01 (sample SAMEA4835744, study PRJEB28245) | human gut metagenome | biome: gut microbiome; material: fecal sample | place: Denmark | collected 2008 | reverse complement strand
CGTAAAGGAGCTGGGTATCGGCACGCCCGCCACAAGAGCCGCCATCATCACCACACTGTTCAAACGTGACTATATCGCCCGCTCCGGCAAGAGCATCGTCCCCACGGAAAAGGGACTCCATATCTACGATGCGGTGAAGGACATGCTCGTGGCGGATGTTTCCCTGACAGGAAGCTGGGAGAAGACCCTGCTCCAGATAGAGCGGCACACACTCGGACCGGACACGTTCATGGCATCCATCACGGACTACACCCGCAAGGCTACCCGTGAAATCCTGAACCTCAGCCTTCCGGCGGTAGCCGCCCGCACGTTCACCTGTCCCAAATGCAAGACCGGACACATCATCGTCAGGGAGAAGAGTGCCCGCTGCGACAATAAAGGGTGCGGACTGACCGTGTACCGCAGATTCCTGAACAAGGAACTGACGGACCAGCATCTGGAACAGCTTTTCTCCTCCGGCTCCACACGGCTCATCAAGGGATTCAAGGGAAAGAAGGGCGTGGCTTTCGACGCTTCGGTCACTTTCGACGCCGGGTTCACCCTGACACTCTCGTTCCCCAAAAACGGGAACGGCAGGAAAAGGAAATGATGAAGCCATCCCGATTCGAGGGGCAAAGGTCGCAGCCCGCCCGTTTCCACCGGCAAGGTCTGGCCTTGCGGTTTCTGGGAAAAATCATCCTCGCCCGAGGCTCCGGTATTTTTCCCGAAAACCTTGCCTGTGGAGGCGGACTGCAAGAAAGCCCCTGAAACCGGGAATGGCATTCCCGCCAAACACATGAAGATTATGAAAGCAAAAGAACGTATCAGAAAGATAGCGGACAGCAGATGGGCAAGGACACTCGCGCTGGCCGTAACAGCAGCCATCATATTCAGCTGGCTCTATTCCCACGGCATATCGCCTGTATGGACCGCCGTGGCCATCATCTGTTTCAGGGGACTCTTCAGGTTCCTCTACCGTATAGCCTGTTTTCTCGTGGCACTGGCCATCATTCTGTGCATACTGAGTTTTCTGGTCTTCTGAAATCTGACGATATGGAACATGCACGGAACAAAGCCTGGTAATTTACCGGGCTTTGTTCATGTAATCTTAATTTGATTCATTGTTAAAGTGGCGTATAAAGAGTTATATAATCGTCTAATATCAAATATTTTTCGTAATTTTAAACTCTGAGAATATCGCAGTAATATCGCTATGTTCCTAATATTCAATGAAACATCTATTTAATTATATTATTTTCTCGCAAAATTAGTTTCCAATATAAATGAAAACAAGCAAAATTATAATACAGTTTTTAATATTATTGTTTACGTTATCTGTTAACGGACAAACACTATCTGAAGAACTTACTTATCTCCAGACTGACAAGGGTATCTACGAGACAGGTGAAGACCTGTGGTTCAAGTCGTATGTATTCGACCGTAGCACACTTTCACTATCGGGTGCAGGCAGAACACTGTTCGTTGAAATGCTTGACGGTAGTGACAGCATCGTATGGCAGGAAAAGTACCCCATACAGTCCGGCATATCTGAGGGACATATCTATTTGGACAAGAATCTCAGACCGGGAGACTACCGGATACATGCCTACACAAAGTATTCATTCACGGCTGATACATTGAGACCTTACCATCCGAAATTGATACGCATCGTAAAGAACATAACTGACAAAGGACATGTACAAGACAGTGAAACAGAACGGAAAGTGTCTCGCCTGTCCTTCTTTCCCGAAGGCGGCAGTCTCATAGACGGAGTGGCGGCAAAGGTGACTTTCAAGGGCACTGACAAGAAAGGGATGCCCGCAGATGTTAAGGGCGAGCTTCGTGAGGACGGCAGACGTATAGCACGTCTGGAGTCTCTGCATGACGGCATGGGCATGTTCATGCTTCTTCCCCACAAGGGTTCTCGTTATACCGCAGTCCTTGATGACGGTACTGAATATGGTTTTCCAGATGTTGAATCTTCCGGTCTTTCACTCCATTTAAGGAAGCAGACCAACGAATATATGGAGTTCCTTCTTTCGCAACAGAAGGGTGCAGCTCCGCAGAGGATACGTCTTGAGGGGAAAATGAGGGGCGTGAAGTACTGCATGGCCGAAGGAACCCTGAATGAAATCCTGAAGGTAAAAATTCCTGTGAGCGAGTTCCCACTTCAGGGTATAGCTGAGTTTACGCTTTACGATGAGAAGGGGCTTCCCGTTGCAGAACGCCTTGTCTATCTCAACCCCCAAAGGAAGCTAAACATAGAAATCAGTACCGACAAGGAGAGATACGCCACAAGAGAGAAAGGCAAAGTCTCGGTCCGTGTTTCTGACGCACAGGGCAAACCCGTCGTGGCACATCTCGGTCTCAGCATCTTCGATGCCTCATACATCAATGAGGCGGTTCCTGAGAACATGCTTTCCTACTGCATGCTGTCCTCCGAAATAAGAGGCAACATACACAATCCTGCATACTATTTCAATGACAGGAACAAAGACAGGCTTCGGTCGCTTGACCTACTTCTGCTCACGCAAGGTTGGAGAAGGTACGTATGGGAGAACTTTGATGATACCAAAGAGCCGGTCATTTTCCTGTTTGACGAGATTTTAGGAAGACAGACCATAGGCAAGAAAAGGAAACGTAATGAGGTTGGAAACGTACAGCAGCTTCTCCAGGTATCCGGACCGGATGCGGATACACAGTTCATCATGACAGACTCGATGGGGAACTTTGCAGTCCCTACCGAACAGATGCTTGCCCTGCGTGGCGGCTATGTCTATCTTAAACCCATGCTTGACAAGGACGAGTACAGGCCGGAAGTGTTGTTCAAGGCTGATTTCCCGATAGCAGATAGTCTGAGAAGTCATCTCAAATGCTATACAGCATTTCAAGACATGAATCTTGTAAAGTCAGTAGAAAAGTTTGACAATTCCGTCATAAGCCGTGACAGCAGTATCCTTCTGTCCGAGGTGACCGTTACAGGAACGAAAGGAAGGGTATTCAGGGACAAAATGATGGGAAGGCTGGACAGTCTGGCGCAGCTGAATACAAATTCTGCATATGTATGTACCTCATGTAATTATTTAATCAACTATAGAATGGATTACAATGCTCACCATAATGAGTTTGGTCGTTGCCCTGCAAAAGGTCGAAAGAAACCAATCATTGGTAAAACCTATTCCATTGCTAAATTCAAATATAATGGTGATACTTCTACTTCAGGTACTTCTTTCAGTGTGGTAGATGTTCAAAGTATTGTATATCAAGTTCCTTTTTATACAGAAGAAGAACTTCTGCGCATGAATAACTTATATCGTGTAAAAGGCTATTACGGCAAACGCGAGTTCTATAAGCCTGTGGAAGCTGACATGCTGTTGCCAATGCCCGATGCACGCAACGTACTGATGTGGAAACCAGACATAATTACGGATGAAAACGGATGTGCGGAAGTGGAGTTCTTCTGCTCAGACATCAATACCGGATTTGTGGGAGTGATTGAGGGAACTGACGGAATGGGTAATATAGGAACTTCCATTTGTGAGTTTAACGTATGGAAGTGAAACAGCAAAGACATGGTAACTCCTCATATCTCTCGCAATTCCTAATCTGGCTACCTGAAATCAAAAAGCCAACAAATTCCAAATGAAAATATAAACTCAAACAAAAAAGTCCTTACCTTTGGATCTCAATAACATAATATGCCATAAAACTTAAACTCTATTGTATATGAAAGTCAAATATATCACATTCCTTTCACTCAGTGTGCTTATAGGAGCATTTGTCTCATGCATCGACTCACACGAAATAAAGATTACAGGCTCTGTAAAGAATTTAAAAGAAGGAACAATTATCTATCAGAAATCCATCAACGGAATGTTTAATTCGCAATCTCAGGATACATTGAAGCTGAACAAGGACAGCACGTTCAGTCTCACACTCCATAGTAACGGGTACGAACAGATACGCCTATTCCTGTGGGGAAAGCGTTACTTAGGTTCCTTCATTGCCGACGGCGGTAACTATCGCTTGCAAATTGATGCCGCAGCCACGCATCCCATTTCCATCCTGGAAGGCAAAAATGAGAAAAACATGGAGGTGTCAAGAATGATGGACGAACTGGGGCAAGACGTGTTTGATGTGCTTTCAAGAAAAGGTGACAAGTGGGGTATTACTCAGGACACCATAGCCACTTCAGTCAGCAAAAAGTTGCAGGATGCGGCATTAGCCTTGGATGAAAAGATGAAAGGTGTGGATGAAGATTTATATGAAAAAGCCCGCCAGAATACACGCATACAAATGATGTGGGCTTTCCAGAACCAGCTTTTCGGCATTGCCTACCGCTATTCCGAGGCCACCAAGCAAAGCTGGCTCAAGGAATGGGAAAAGATGCAAGAATTCTGCAACGTGAACCATCCTGTCAGTACCTTCTCTCCTGCTTTCCATGAGGTAGTCTATAACAATGCGGGTATCACCTACTACACCAAAGGAGAGCCGATAGACGAAGAATTGAAGAAGAATCCCAATAAGTTGATTTTCCATTATATCGAAAAAAACCTTACGGGCAAGGCACAGGAATCGGCCATGGCATTACTCTTCCTGATGGACGCAAACGAGGAAAAATACAGTCCGGAGATACTTCCGTTGGAGAAACGATTCAAGCAACTGTATCCGCAAAGCAAATGGCAGCCACTGATAGACCAGGCCATTGCCAAGAACAAGGCTTTCAACCAGACTCAGACACCGGAATATATCCATTTCCCTGATGTGAATCATGCCAAGACTCTCAAGGATATCACGGACATGTACAAAGGAAAAGTGATTTTCATGGATATCTGGGCTACCTGGTGCGGTCCCTGCCGTGCATCCTTCGCGCATGTAAAACCTTTACAAGAATATGCCAAAATGAACGACATCGTACTGCTGTATCTCTCCATTGACCGTTCGGAAGAGGATTCCAAATGGCGCAAGATGGCAGCACATTATGACCTGATGGGTGAGCATGTACGCGTACAGGAAGCATTTAAAGATGAAATATACCAGACCTTTGGTAACGAACAAAGAGCACTTTCCATTCCTCATTACGTAATTATCGGGAAGGATGGAAAAATTAAGTTCAGGTCGGCTTCTTCTCCGGAAGATATGGAAAAACTAAAATCTCAATTGAAAGAGGCTACGCAGGCAGGAGCATAACCCCTGTTGCTACTGAAACCCATAATACACAGAAAAACCGCCACGCATTTCGGAAAGGATGCGTGGCGGCTATATTTTTACTTCAATGTTTTTACGTCGGAGAAGACATTGCCCACATTCTCTCCAATCTCCAGATAATGATGATGAATCAGGTCGTACGAAGCCAACTCACATTCCAGCGTCATATACAATTCCTCAATGACATATTTTTATTATTTTGAATCCACGTAAAAATATTTTCCAACCTTAGTGCTTGGATAACTTCCGCTCAATCTTATACAAACGAGCTTTACTTAATTCTACTAAGTACATTCTTTGACCTGCCCCCTTTGACTTCCTACTTTTTTCTTATTCTTCCCATAGCTTCATTACTTGGCCATACGCAATTGTTGATCCGTAGGGTAGACCATTTACCCAGTATTTAACGTGCCAAAAATTAATGCTTATAAACTGATACCATTTTATAATATTACTTCAACAAAGATAGACTTTTTCTCTAAATTATTGATTGCTGCAAATTTTACATGAACGTCAATACGAATGTTGGACTTCTTTCATAATGCTGAAGGACTGTTGCGAAATACAAATTATAGAAAGATATGAGGAATTCTTTATTTTACCTAAATCGTATGGATATATCTATAACTATACCACTATTCCAATAATCCAATGTAATGAAGACAATCCAAATAACGGTGTTTTTGACATAATAAAACCCCGAAAGTTAGACAAAAACTTTCGGGGTTTTGAGATTCATGCCAGACACGGGCTGTTCTTTTTATATCTGCCACACTCGGAAACGATACACCAGAAAGAGGGAAAGGACTAAAAATACAGACATTGGCAAACCGAGAACTACAGGGCAAAGTTGGCAAACGCTTCTTGTCGGACGGCAAGGTCAGGCCGCAAGCGGTTTCGGAAAAAATCATCCTCGCTGCGCTCCGGTATTTTTCCCGAAAACCCTGCCTTTCCGGAAGCATTTGCCGTTGGGCCCTTGTAGTTCAACGGGCTGCCAAAGCTCGGGTATTCACAGTTAAAAATTAAAGAATATGCAACAAGCGATCATCACAAGACAGTCACCAGCTCCGATAGGGATGCCCGTGACAAGAAGACCGAAAGTACACGTCCCGCAACCGGCAATCAAGCTGCCACCAAGGGGAACCACAGGTCCCGTTCACATCTCAAAGCTGCTGAACCCCATTCAGGAAATATGCAGACATCCGGACAGGAACAGGCTGCTGGCAGAATTCTTCAGCGAATATTGAAACACATCGTCTAATCATTTAATATCTGAAATTATGTTTTTTACAGCAATCCACCAGATGATGACGGAAAGCGTGGACCTCACGATCGTCATCCGCAAGACAAACGGACAACTGACCGTTTCCACATTGCCCAAATCGAACGGACTCAAGGACGAGGCCCAGAACCACATCGTGCCGCTGACTGTCACGGGCACACCGCAGGAACTTGATACGGAATTCCTGCAGGCAGTCACAAGACCTATACAGAAAACGTGCGGGCTGATCTCCAACATGGCACAGTTCGAGGCACAGGCGGACAAGGCCGCCGCCAGCAGCAAGGCTGCCAAGGAAGCGAAATCCAAGGAGACGAAGGAAGAACGCGAGAAACGGGAGAAGTATGAGAAACTGATGAAGAAGGCGGAAGAACTGACAGCGGCCAGAAACCACCGGGAAGCCGTCAGTGTGCTTACACAGGCGAAAGCACACGCGAATGCCGCCCAGTTGAAGGAAATCGAGGAGAAGATAAAGGCGGCCGACACGGAAATGAACCGGGGAAGCCTCTTCGACCTGATGGAACAGGAAGCACAGCCGGAACCTTCGGTACAGCAGCAACAGCCACACTCCCAACAGCCGGCATACACGCAGGCACCGGAACAGAGAAATCCGCAACCGCAACGTCCGCAACAGCCGGCACCGCAGCAGACATACACACGGAGACCGTCACAGCCGATGCCGGGACAGGCACAGCCGGCACCGCAGAGACCACAACCGGCATACACGCAGCATCCGCAACAGCCAGGAATATGGCCGCCGCAACAACAGCCGCCACAGCCGCAGACAAGACCGCAGATACAGCCGCACGCGCAATATGTCCAGCGGACAGGCGGACAGCAGCCTTCCCAACCTCAATATCCGCCGCAGCCTGAAATACAGGACTGGCAGGAAGAACGGTTCATGCAGGAGGACGAACAGCAACCATACCTCTCCGATCAGGAACATCCCGCATACAGTGAGAAGGACTACGAGGAATACATCGATTTCCCGCAGTCCATGCTGGAACCCAAGTATTCACCTTATCAGACAGTTTAAGACATGGCACTCGAAATCAAAGGAATGACACGCTCATTCAAATTCAAGAAAGGAACGGAGTATATAACCCTTCATGACCCGGATCCGAACATCTCGCCGGACATGGTCATGAGCTACTATTCGAACATGTACCCGGAACTGACGACGGCTACCGTTCACGGACCGGTCATCAGGGAGGACATGACAGAATATGAGTTCAAGACAACTATCGGAACAAAAGGATAAAGGATATGGCAAAGGACAACAGAAAAAAGAAGAAATCATGTGTACCATTGGACGGATATCAGGCGGAACAGCTCGCGAGACTTATCATTGCGGAAACAGAAAGGAAGGTGCATTACGGCACGGAAAGAAAGAAACGGATTGCGGCACCCAGCGGTGCCGTAATTCTTTTCTGAACGCTACGTTCTTGCCGATATCCCCATCGGAACTGTTCACGGACGGTACTGACGGGAAGCCGCACAATCTTATCACGCAGGAAAACTATGAGTACCTGCGTGATTCCTTTTTCAGATATGCACTCCTCATGAAGAAGGAGGCGGTACATACACCGGGACGAACGCCCGGCGAAAGCATTGCCAGACTGCACGAAGAGATGTGTAACCTTGTAGGCAATGACATGAATGTCAACATTGAGCAGGACGAAGAAAGACTCCTGTTCCGTCTCTGGAAATGTCATGAATGGGGAGAACTCACGTTGTATTACTTCCCGACGAAGTTCATGGAAAGGCTCGGACCGGAAATGAGACGCATATCCGTCACCTTCATCCACAACCTGATGCAGGCGAACGGAATAAACACCATACTGGACGAGGACGACATGGACTATGCCCTGACACTGATGTCTGAGGATGACTCAGGTGAAACGGCATCTGACCGGAAAAAGAGGCGGCGGCTCCTGCACTCCTATGAGGAAGGCAGGATACATGCCCTGTTACGCCGGGTGGAACGCAAATCCTATTACAAGAATCTGCCGAAGGCAATCGACCGATATAAGCCGAAGGACGGGTACGAACAGTCACTGCTCTCTGTCATGAAGGAGGGACTGGAGTTCCTTACACCTGAACACGGCATCATGGAATACGGCTACGATCCCTTCTACGAGGAAGAACCGGACTTTCTGCCCATGTATCTCAGCAAGCAGATCCGGGTCATCTATGACTGCACCGACATGATAACGGAATATCTCACCGACTATTACAACTCCTACAGCCAGGAGACATATGACATCATTCCGGTCACCACCTGTGACCTGTCTCCGGAAACGGAGGAACTGTTCCATATGGACGACTATCCGGAACGTTTCTTCAAATGGGCGGAAAAATTCATCAACATCACAGTATAAACCAATCTGAAAGCATATGATAGACAGCAACGAACTGACCAGAAAAATCAAAACGCCGCTCAACCCCAAGGCGGCACTGATTGCTTATGCCTCGGAGAATGACAGGAACTTTTTCCTTGAAATCCGTGAAATTGACGACCGGGGAAACATGACGGAAGGAAGACCGGTAACCCTGGAATTCATGAACACGCTCGTGAAGGGATACTCGGAAAGACACAGCACCACTCCATACGGGAAGATACCCGACAACTTGTTGTATTGCGACCCGCGCAAGGGCAGCGAGAGATACGTGTGGTACAACCCTCCGCACAAGAGGATGATGTTCTTCAGCCCCGCGCTCAAAATAGAAAACGCGGAATATTACCTGCCGGGAGTGATCTATGAGGCCGGAGAACACGGAATGAGAATCTATGCCTACAAGGAAAATGTTCCCGGACCGGATACCGTGCTGTATGCCGCGCCATTCTTCAACGTGACAGGTTCCAGCGTATGTCTGGGAAACGCCAGGATAGATCTGCCGAAGGACCTGACCTATGAGAAGCTGCTGCAGTACTGGGAAAGGAAATTCTGGCTGACGGAATTCTCCCACCTGGGAGGGAACGGGAACCCGACAAAATCAAACCTCGTGCTGGTGACAAAGGCGGCACGGGACAGGGACTTCAACCTCGACGAACTGAAGCAACTGAACAACATGAAACTTAAAGACATACTGAAATGAAAAGAGTACACTACATCGACAACTATCTCATAAACCCGCAGCATCCGGTAACGGTAAACCTTATCGGAGCGGGAGGAACAGGCTCGCAGGTGCTTACCTGCCTGGCCAGGCTTGACACGGCACTGAGGGGACTCGGACACCCCGGGCTGTTCATAACTGTGTATGATTCCGACATTGTGACGGAAGCCAATATCGGGAGACAGCTCTTCAGCCCCTCGGACATCGGCCTGAACAAGGCACAGTGTCTTGTCACACGCATAAACAACTTCTTCGGCAACGACTGGAAGGCGGTACCGGACATCTATCCGGCAGCTCTGAAGGACGCCAGACGGGATAATCTGGCCAACATAACGATTACCTGCACGGACAACATAAAGTCCCGTCTCGATCTGTGGAACATACTGAAAGCCGTGCCGGTTTCAGAATACAGAAGCTACGAGACCCCCCTGTACTGGATGGACTTCGGCAACACGCAGGATACGGGACAGGTCATCCTCGGAACCGTACCGAAGAAAATCAAACAACCGGCATCCAAGCTGTACGAAACGGTAGAATCGCTGAAGGTGATCACACGATATGTCAAATACGCGAAAGTAAAGGAGAAAGACTCGGGACCGAGCTGCTCACTGGCGGAGGCCCTGGAAAAGCAGGACCTGTTCATCAACTCCACATTGGCACAGCTCGGCTGCAACATCCTGTGGAAAATGTTCCGCAACGGTATGATCGAGTATCACGGGCTGTACCTGAACCTCTCCACCATGAAAGTGAATCCTATCGGGGTGTGACAATATCATGCCCCGATTACATCTATTCAATCCTGTTTCCGCTATGGTCAATGTAGTACCAGTCATCACTTTCCCAATACCAGTGCT
>ULTW01055084.1_pt1 | contig 10537 bp, 7 predicted proteins | sample 1957961 | NCBI WGS metagenome assembly ULTW01 (sample SAMEA4835744, study PRJEB28245) | human gut metagenome | biome: gut microbiome; material: fecal sample | place: Denmark | collected 2008 | reverse complement strand
ACGATACTATCTCGCTAAACTACATTAATAATGAAATTAGTTCACAAAAAATCACCATAAATAAATGGCTCAACCAAATTTATGTGAACTGTAATTCACGTTTTTCTGATATTGATAAAGTTCTTGAGCAAATCTTATTGACCACTAATGATAATACCATAAATATTTTACTTTCCGACTATTGTTTTGAAAGTAGGTTTGGAAATTTGGATAAAGCAAAATCAGAAATAACCAAGATCTTCACCAAAGGAATAAACAAATATAACGATTTATCTATTGCTATATATAAGTATGAAGCATCATTTGACGGATTTCATTTTCCCGGCAGAATAAGATTCAAGGGTATACGTCCACTTTATTTATGGATTTTTGGTCCCAGTAGAAAAGTTAAAGATGTGACGAACTTGCCAATAACATTAGAGAATGAAGCGAAAATGTTTTTGCAACCGATGGAAGTGTGCACAACAATGGTTGTTACTAACAATGCCCGAATGACAGACAAGGGAAAAGATATAATCGTTAAACACTGGAAAGAAGATCGATATGAAAATAATCTATACAAGGTGGATATAAAGGTAGATTTATCAAAGGTTATAATTTCTGATTCGGAAATAAAAGATATAACAAAATATACAATAGCCCCCAATGAATACTATATTGATAATATAAAATCGGAAAGTAAGGGACAATATATCTATACGATTGCAACAAACCAACGACCTTTTGCTTGTGATTTAGTTATTGGTTATACAACAAAGTTACCAGATTGGGTTATTACATCAAATTTTGAGACCAACTCACTACCTAAAGATAGTACAACTTATGGCATAAAATCATTAATTGAAGGAGTAAACAATGCCTATCGAAATAAATACAATAACATTTTTATAATTAATTTGAATTTAAAATAGTATGGAAGATTTATTTAACTCGATTTACTACTACACAAATGGTTTCTATAGTATAGAGCTTGATTCGTATCTCTATGAAACCATACCAGGTTATTTGCACATAGGTGCTTTTATGCTTATTTGCTCTTTTGTAGTGTGTGCTATATTCTACTATGTTTTAGCTCCAGTTCGCAAGCAAACTATGTGGTGGTTTGTATATTCTGGTATAAATGCTATTATCAATTTTGTATTTGCATTATGGTACACGATGACACCATTAATCAACAATGAAGTTGCCCCATCGGAAGAATGGTTATATTTAGATTGTACCATGCTTAGTTTCACTAATGTGATTTGGTCATTTATCTTCTTTGTTGTTGCATCACTGATCATAAAATGGGGTAGCACAGCAAAATATGTACCTTTTCAAAAATTCTAACATCTTAATGTATGAGTAAGCTCTATGTATTTGCAATTGGTGGGTCGGGGTCGCGTGTTTTAAGATCACTTACAATGCTTCTTTCTTCAGGCGTACATACCAATTACGAAATTGTCCCAATGATTGTCGACCCAGATCAATCAAATGGTGATTTGGTTCGCACTGTTGATGTTATGCGTTCTTATGAGAATATTCATAATGCTCTTAGCTTTAACAATAATGAGAAAAATGAATTCTTCAAAAATCCAATAAGTGCTCTCAATGATGATGGCAATTATCTACTTCCACTAGTTGGAACTTCAGGAATATCATTTGAGAATTATCTGAGTCTTGGCACTATGTCTTTAGAAAATCAGGCTATTATGAGAATGTTGTTTTCTAATGCAAACTTGGCTTCAGATATGAATGTCGGTTTTAAGGGTAATCCTAATATTGGTAGTATTGTACTTAACCAGTTTACCGACTCAAAAGACTACAATACTTTCGCTACTAATTTTGTTAATGGCGACAAGGTGTTTATTATCAGTTCGATATTTGGAGGAACAGGTGCAAGTGGCTTCCCTCTTTTGCTGAAGAATATGAGAACAAATTCCAATACCGCATTAGCAAACGCACCAATTGGAGCTGTTTCTCTTCTTCCATATTTTAATCTTAAAACAGACAAAAAGAGTTCAATACAAGCAGACTCTTTCATTACAAAAGCTAAAGCGGCTTTAAACTATTATGAGAAAAATGTTACCGGCAACAACACTTTAGATGATATGTATTATTTAGGTGATGATTTCTCAGCTGCAGGTTACGATAATTGTGATGGAGGTGGTAACCAACAAAATAATGCTCATTTGGTAGAAATGCTTGCGGCTCTTTCTATTATTGATTTCGCTGGAAAACAATCTCAACAGAATGCAGTGAAAAATACTAATTTTCATGAGTTTGGTCTTGAAAGTGATTCACAAAGTGTTATGTTTGCTGACTTTGGAATTGAAACAAATAACATAATATGTAAGCCATTATCTATGATGGCGATTTTGAATTCATATCTGAACAATCGTGATGCCTCACATCGTTCTTCACAGAAATGGGCAAAAGATAAGAGCTCTATCTTGGGTGATTCTTTTTGGAGATCTTCCAATTTCAGTGCATACAACAAATATAAGCAATGCTTTGAAGAATGGCTCAGTGAGATGAAAGAAAATCATATTTCTTTTGAACCATTTAGATTGGATAAATCTTCAGTTGATGCTTTAGATATTATTGTAGGTATTACTCCTCACTATGGCTTTTTATCAAAGAAAGGCTGTGACTATATCGACAAGAAGCTAAGTGATAACATTGGTAAAATTTCCGCTAATCTCAATCCACTACAATCTTTTCTTGAGCTATTCTATATTACTCTCAAGGAAATATGTGAAAACAAACTTAAATTGTAATTATGGGACACATTTTCAGATTAAAAAGAGCTGGTGCTGTTGCTACAAAGACTACTATTGTTGATTGGAGTAATTCAACTGCAACAACATATAATCATGGGTATGTTGATGGAATCTCTGATGCAACAACTACGCAAAACGAAATAACATCAATCCCTTCGCCTTTTGCGAGAATAGAATTGGTGAAAGAAGCCTTTGGTAAAATTATTCCGGGCACATTAAATCAAATGTCTGTTGACGATGTAAAATCGCTCCTATCAGGCAATACAATTTATCATAAAATGGTATCTGACACCTTAGATGTAGCACAAATATTTTTTTCATATCCAACCATGCAAGATAAGGTTGACATTGTTGTTTGGAATATGAATCAAGAATTGCAGAAGTTATTGTTGTCACCTAATCCGAATCACCAAGTTGCTGGTAGATCATTAGACATGTTCCTCAAGCAAGATGCCTTAGGAAATGACCCATACAATTTTGGGAAAATGAAGAATATGTATATTCTTAAATATAAGGGATTAGGACAGAAACAGATGCACATCATTGGGGCTACTTCACCTGCAACCCTATTTTTCTCTACAGCTAATAACGAGTCTGCTATATCAAAGGAGCTATGTTTCGGTACTGATTATGCATTTGATTCAAACTATTCATCTCTTGACCAAAGAGATCCAAAATTCTTGAAATATATGTTTGCATTTAGATACTCAAATGCGAACTTTAATAATGATTATCCTGAGGTTGCCAAATATATGGATGCTGTTTACTTCGTTCTTGATAATAGCCTCAAAAACGAAATTAATAGCATTCAAAATCAGTGTATTTCAATAATTCCTGGTACAAAAAACTTCGTAGATAAGACTTATGAAGTTCTTAGTGTAAATATTAATACTACAACATCTTTTGATGTCGAAATCAATGGAGTTTCATTCCATTGCAAAAGAGATGTTGTCACAGGAAACTCTGATTTTGAATTACAAGCTCTGAAATCGATAGAAACATTACCGTTAGTTCTTCCTGTTGTCAGAGGAAACGCTTATGAAAACATGGAGTACTATGGTTCTAAGTTTGGTAGAAGTTTTGATGTACCATATTATGATGCTTTGCCTCTTGCGCAACGGCGTCTGCCTGGCATTAATATCCAGCATCCTTATTTAACTATCAGCGACTTCCTTGAAGATAAAATTGTAAAACTCCCTTCTGCTATTAATAAAGCAGACTATTTTGATGGCAACTATCAGAGTTCAAATGGCAATGTTGAAGGTTATTTATTGCCAATAAAGGATACTTTCTTTGATTACTTTACATCTGATTATTTAATTGGCTTGGCCCCATCAGGCAAAAAGGCTTTTGAAATTAAGCAAGTAGCTTCCGGTGTTGAAGTATCACTCCGTGTACCTATTAAGGCTGGAGAAGTAGAATATAAGCGAATATATACTCTTGATGTTAAAGCTGATGAACAGAACAATAAGGGTGCAATTGTTATTCCTGATGAGGATTTAGCAGTAGGTGTATTCCCGCCTGTAAAATTTGCTCTGGAGGCTGATGCTCATTATAGAATCGTTATTCTTTCCGATCATTCTGTTAATAAAGACTGCACATGTGCTTGTTATACTAATGTTGCTGGTAAGTTTGTACCAGATTATGTTACTAGGAATGTGGATATCCAGGAAGAGTTAAGCTCTAAAGTATACTTGTTAGATGGTAAATCTTTTGACTTTGCAAGAGTTTCTTTAGTTTCAGAATCTGGAAAAGAAAGAGTGGGTAGTGGATTATTAATACCCAAGTTTAAACAACGTGCCGGTGCTGCCTCGTTGACATTTGCCATTGACTTAGGGACATCGAACACTCATATAGAGTACTCTTCAGGTGATGACCAACTACCTAAGCCATTTGAATTTAATAGCGACCAGCCACAGTTCAGTCTGCTTTTCTCAACAGATAGTGCAGTGGTTATGGATCATATCAGAGGTGAGTTTATTCCTGAATCTATAGGCGTGAACGCTAATTGTCATTTTCCCATGCGCACTGTCCTTTGCATTGATAAAGTAAATTCCGGACGTAATGGCACTGGAATTGGTGCATATGAGCCATTTGGCAATGCATCTCCTGCATTTATGTATAATCAAAAAATAGTAGGTACAAAGTACAATGAGTACGTTCCTAACTTAAAGTGGAGTCAAGCTAGTCCTACTAATGAGCAAAGAATAAAATGTTATATTGAATCTTTGTTTATGATGATACGTACAAAAGTAGTTCAAGAAGGAGCTAGTATACAGCAAACACAAATCAAATGGTTTTATCCAATAAGTATGTCTGCTTTTAAGAAAGGATTATTTGAGCGTTTGTGGACTGCTGCATATAAGAAGTACTTTAATCCAACAGGAGTTCCTACTTCTATAACAGAATCTGTTGCTCCATATTCATTTTTCCAAAAAACTAGATCTGACGTAACTAATATCGTTACAATTGATATAGGCGGCGGTACAACAGACATTGTTGTTGCGGATACAAATGGTGTAAAGTGTATATCATCCATGAGATTTGCTGCTGATGCAATCTTTGGTAATAGCTTAGTTAGCGTTCGAAATGGAGAACTAAACGGTATTATCAGACAATGTAAAGATGATTTCATTTCAAAACTTGAAGGTGAAGAGGAATTACAGAAAATGCTCATCCAAAAGACTGCTAATAACTATGGTAATTCTTCAGAGGTTGCATCTTTCTTGTTTTCTCTTGCTGATAACGAAAAGATCAAAGCAAAGTCTATGAGTGATGCAGTTGATTTTAATGCGTATTTAATGCGTAATGGAAGCCAAAAGATAGTATTCTTCATCTTCTATACTTCTATTATTTATCACTTGGCTTATCTCATGAAAGCAAAGGGATTAGAAGTTCCCGCGAATATAGCGTTTAGCGGTAATGGCTCGAAAGTAATATCTGTTCTAAGTCCTAATAAATCTTCTCTTGAGAAACTAACAAGGCACATTTTTAAGTTGGTGTATGATTCTGATATTGATAAGGATATTAAGCTGATACTAAATTCTGAGAACCCGAAGGAAGTTACTTGTAAGGGTGGTTTGTTCTTGAGCCACGAACCAACTAATATAGAATCCGCGAAGAGTATTCTTTTAGGAGTTTCAAGGAACTTACTGTGTGAATCAGAAACATATGCTGATGCACAGACAATGTATGCTGATGTTGTTAAAGACGTAAGAGCCTATTTTAACTTTATTGCTTTGAAACTAGCACGTATTCAGGGCTTTTCGTTAAGTAACGAGTTTGGTATTGATAAGCAACATCTTGATTTAGCTGCAAAGTGTTTCAATGAGAACCTGTCTACATATGTAGAGAAAGGTGTTCGTTTGAAATTGGATACTAGTGATGTCAGTCTTGATGATAAGTTAGAAGAGACTCTATTCTTCTATCCGATAATTGGTGTAATTAATGATTTAAGTAATAGAATTTGTGAAAATGAATAATTCAAAGAGGAGAAGCGGCTTGTTTTTGTTTCATCTGCTTGCATACAGCTTTAACAATACTCTTTTTGCCCAAGATAGTATCAAGGTTAAGCAAGATTCTATCTTTGAGGAATTGACTTCAAAGGTGAATTGTCTAGAAACATCAACAAGAGATCTAAGTAATAGCTTGAATGAATCCATACATCATAATCTAATTAGTGGCTTTCCAGACATATATTTGATTTTGATACTTTGTGGCATCGCCATTTTATTTAGTCTATATGCAATCTATAAAGCACACACTAATTATGCATATAGTCATTCTGATATGGATTGCGACAATAGTTTTTCATTCAAAATAAAAGATGAAATTGTACAGTTAAAGAATCGTATACACGTCCTTGAAAGTCAATTGAGTAATTCACGAAAAGTACAATCAAACTCTACAACAGGAGGTGTTAAAAAGAATACTTTTCGTGAACAGGGTACTAATTCTATGTTACCCAACACAGTGAAGCCAAAAGATAATAATGACAAAGTTGCCAATAGGCAAGCAGAAACTCGTGAATATATTTGGCTTAAAGCTGTTGATGGAGGAAAGTTGTCAATAGCTCAATCTGCTGATGTTGCCATGTATAGAGCGTGGAAAAGTAATGACATTTATGCTTTTGAATTTTGTTGTGCAAAGACAGGTAAAGCTATTAATAACCGAACTAGCGTTATTGATCCTTTCTGTGAAATTCAAACAAACGGAATTGATCCAGATCAAGCAAAGAGTGTAAATGTGAAGAAGCCTGGGAGCTTGTCTAGTGACTTTCAAGTTCTCACAAAAGTTATAATTCAGTATTGTTAAGTTATGTTTGAAGTCAATATAAAAGTAGAGTCGCAGAATTCTTCTGACATGCAGCGAGCATTAGAATTCATTCTCGATCAGCCTTGTATGAGTAAGTTCAAAGAGATATATGATAATAAATCGTCCTATCTTACAGGAAATTTGGCTGGTAATAGTAGAAACAATCAAGAACTCATCGATAAAATTAAGGAGCTTGAAAAAGAAATTTCTCGTCTTAAGAAGATGCTGGAAAGCTATTCTGTTAGTTTCGGCTCTGATGATCATTCCGAGAAAATCTATTTTGAAGTATCAGAAAATGGTACACTAGAAGAGAGCATGATTTCGTCTGATTCTCTATATTGGGCAAGCAAAAGTGGCAGTATTTACAAATTTACAATTAATACTGACGATGGTCCTATGATTAAAGCCATATCAGATGTTAATCGATATCTCATTCCGTATTGTGACATCCAAAATCAAATAGAAGGTGCCAATACAATCCTGATTCTTTCTATTGGAGAAGCAAAACTGATAGGGGGATCATTTCAAGTAGAAAAGAAAGCGGTTATTTCATTAATTAAGCAATAAACTATGTCTGTTCAATATTATATAGTAGCGATTGCCGTAGCATTTATCGTTGTCCTTCAAGTAACTGCATTCTTTAAGAACCTGTCAATTATTGGTAAACTTAGAGCATTGTTCCCTAATACAAATACATTGTCATTACATAAAGAAAGTAACACAATAGAATGCTCTCTTAATCATACAGAATTTGAAGGGACTTTGCATGATATTAATGGGTATCTAAATGAAAATAAGAATACGTCTGCAGATTATCAGATAATCAAGGAGATAGTTGAAAGAGATTCTCAAAAAATAGAGGAAGATGTTGATACAATGTTATCGCCCCCCCTTTATCTTGGTCTTATGGCTACAATTTTAGGTGCCGCAATTGGAGTTGTATCTTTTGCTTGGACAGACCTTGGAACTTTATTGACAGGTACTAATATTCAGGTCGAAGGAATTAAGACTCTTCTGACTGATATTGGTATTGCTATGATTGCAAGCTTTCTTGGTGTCATGTTTACAGCTATTTCTACCTCAAAGTACAAGGAGGCACGAGGTGAGATGCTTAAGATGAAGAACAAATTTCTGTCTTGGATTCAGACAAAAGTTATGCCTAATATGTCAGATGACCTTACCGGTGTACTTACAAAAATGGCAAATGACTTAAATAAATTCAATAGTACTTTTGCTGAAAATACCAAAGAATTAAAGGAAACCTTATCTCAAGTAACAGACAATTATGACAATCAAGTGAAATTACTTGATGCTATTGATAAAATTAAGATTGCTAAGATTGCTAAAGCGAATGTAGAAGTATACGATAAGTTGCAAGGATGTACAGAAGAGTTGGAACGCCTTTTTGAACATCTTGGAAATTCAGAAGAATATATAGCTCAGGTCGTTAAATTGAATTCACGCTTGGGTGATATTGAGGATAGGACTCGTCTTTCTGAAGAATTAGGTAATTATTTCAAGAGCGAGATTGAATATGTTCAAGACAGACAAGGAATGATGAGACAACAAATGTCTGGTTTGGACTCTGTTGTCCAAGAAGCTTTAGAGAATTTAGGAACAAGTCTAGCAGGAAGTATCTCTAATTTGACTGATGTTTTCCAAAAGCAGAATCAACAAGTTCAAGCATTGATTGAAGAACAACAAGAGAGCCTCTCAAAAGCACTTGAAGATCAACGTGTAGCTATTAATAATAAGATAGCAGAAATTAATGACCCATTTGGTGGACTAAAGGATACATTCAAAGAGGTAGGAGAACAATCTCGTCAAGGCATTGAGAGCATATCAAGTACTTTTGAAACTCAGAACACAGCAATCAAAGAAATGTTAGCTGCGCAAAAGGAATTGCTCGAAAATGAGATCTCAACTCAACGCGAATCATTAAAGTTACAATTCGCAAATGTGCCAAGTCAAATGAACGAGTTGGCTAAAGTAATGGAGAAACTGAATCAAACAATACTCACTCAGCAACAAAAGATTGAGGAGCAAGGTGTTGCGATTCAATCTCTAGTAAGTTCTATTGGTACACCATTGGATTCTAAAGGAAATGCTAAGCGTAATTGGATGAATGTAGCCATTGCTGTTGGCGTTTGTGGTTCGTTTATTATGCTTCTTGCTATGCTTTTCGTTCAAATGTTTGATATTAAAATCTAACATATATGGCAAAAGGAAATAAGAAATCTTTGTTTTGGACAAGCTATTCAGATTTGATGACTAGCTTGTTCTTTACATTACTTGTGCTCTTTGTTGTAGCGATTATTGCAATGGGACGAGCACTCAAAAAAGCAAATGATTTACAAATTGCGACTCAAGCAGAAATCGATAAGATTCATAATATCGAAAATAGTATACAAAACATTGATAGTAAATGGTTTGAGTATAATGAACTGCATAAGAAACATGTGCTAAAGATTGATGTCTCGTTTCCAATAGGCCAATCTGAAATTACTCATATTCCACTAGAAAAAAGAGAAGAACTATATAGCGCAGGTCTGGCTATAGATCAATTCCTAAAGCATGCAGAAGAAGAGTATGGTGAGTCTGTAAAGTATTTGTTAATTATTGAAGGTCAAGCCTCCAATGATGGATTTACTGGAAATTTTGATTTGAGCTACCAAAGAGCTTTGTCTTTGTATCGCTATTTTCAAATTAACCGCCATTTGGATTTAAAGCGACAAAATTGTGAAGTTTTAGTCTGTGGTAGTGGTACAGAAGGTGCTCTTAGGGCATATCCTGATAATGCTTCTAATACTAAAAATCAAAGATTTCTAATACATATTTTACCCAAACCGGGTGTTATTAACTAGTATGAAAAAAATATCCATATTACTATTTTTTTGCTGTTGCACCACCCTCATCGGCTGTCGTAAATCTTCAAGAAATCAAAGAGAACGGTATTGTTCTACCGAAATAGTAACAGAAAGTAATAGAGAAAATTCTCCTATAAAAGAAGTTAGAGAAAGGCGAGCGTCATCAAGTCAAAAAAAAAGGAATAGCAAACGTTCTAATCAAAAGTTGGAAGGTTCTCAAGTTTTCGATAGATACGGTAATGCTGTATTTATGATTTTTACGAGTGATGGTAGTAATGGGTATCAAGGTTCAGGTTTCTTTGTCAGTAACGATGGACTTGCCGTTAGTAACTATCACGTATTTAAAGGGACTACCATTGGTAGGGAGCAAATAAAGTTGGCTGGCAGTAATAAATCGTATTCTGTAGCAAAAGTCCTTCATAAAAGTGAAAAAGAGGATTTTATCGTATTTATGGTAAACTGTCAAAATACTAATTACATTCCGATAGCAAAGTCTAAACCTAGAATTGGAGATAAGGTATATGCTATTGGTAGTCCACGAGGATTGGAAAACACTTTCTCTTCAGGAGAAGTTTCACAATGGCGTGCGGATAA
>ULTW01027616.1_pt1 | contig 10549 bp, 5 predicted proteins | sample 1957961 | NCBI WGS metagenome assembly ULTW01 (sample SAMEA4835744, study PRJEB28245) | human gut metagenome | biome: gut microbiome; material: fecal sample | place: Denmark | collected 2008 | reverse complement strand
AAGACACTGAGCTGCTACAAGCCGGTTACGGAGGAGCAGATTTTCTGTCAGAACTGACGCAGGAGGCAGAGCTATGTCAGAGGAACGGAAAAAAATCGTTGGCGTAAATCTTGGCAACTGGCTTGTTCTGGAAAAATGGATGCAGCCGTTTTTGTTCGAGGAAAACTGCGCGGAGGACGAGGTCTGGCTAAACCGTAAGGTTCCGGCAAAAAAGCTGCGTCCGCTGATGAAAAAACACAGGGATACCTATATCGAAGAAACGGATTTTGCTAAAATTGCTGCGCACGGCATTAACGCGGTGCGCCTGCCGGTTCCGTATTTCGTGTTCGGGGACAGAAAACCATATTCCGGCTGCATCGAATATGTCGATCAGGCGATGGACTATGCGGAAAAGTATGGGTTAAAGGTGCTGATCGATCTGCATACCGTGCCGGGCGGGCAGAACAGCTATGACAACGGCGGCATCACCGGTGTCTGCAAATGGCACCGGAATCCGAAAGAGGTCGCTTATGTATTATATGTGTTAGAACGGCTGGGGAAGCGTTACGGGCATCGGAAAGGGTTGCTTGGCATCGAAGTGCTTAACGAGCCCATCAGCTTTCGTGTCTATCTGTTTGCGCCGAGTCGGAAGCAGGCGCTCGATCAGGGAGAAGCGATCGGCAGCAGCCATGTGCCCATGCGTTTTCTCAGGACATTTTATAAAGATGCCTACGAAAAGCTTCGAGCTGTCATGGATCCGGAGAAACTGATCGTGTTCCACGACGGGTTCCGGCTGAGCCGCTGGAAAGATTTTTTTGTAAAAAACGGTATGAAAAATGTCATGTTGGATGTTCACGTTTATCTGTGGGTGCTGGACAGCTTTCTGCATTTCCATAATCTGCTGCCGTATCAGCTTCTTTTACGCTTTTACGAACGCCAGATCCGGCGGGCGGGACGCTATACGCCGGTGCTGGTGGGGGAATGGTGCCTGTGTAACCGCGTGGCGGATCGCTATGGGAAATCTTCCTATGAAAAAGACGAAGCATGGCGTAAAAAGGTCTACCGGAGGGTTGCGCGGATGCAGTTAAAAACCTGGGATGACTGCAACGCAGCAGGCTCGTTTTACTGGAATTACCAGCTCTACCGCGACAGACAGGAACCGATGTACACAACAAGCCTGGACAGCTGGGACCTGTGCCGCTGCTGGAGCCACGGGTGGATGCCGAAGAACATGCGGTGAAACAGTAGTTTACCGCGGAAAGCTTCCGGGAGGTTACAGTTCACCCGCGCCATTCGCAAAAGCGCGTCTTCGACGCTCTCCGCTGCTTCGCAGCTCATTTTTGCTCATAAAATGGCGCTCCCTTCGTACCTTCTTGTAAGCAGATTTTCATGCAAGCGTGAAATCTGCTTACAAGAAGGTACGAGTGAACTGTAATAAAAAAATAGAAAAACTCCTTGACAACCCCTTCCTGTTATGCTAATGTAAACAAGGTCGTTGAGACCGTGCCGAAGACAGCAGGTACCGGATAACCGGTGTAAGAAGAAACGCCTGCCGAGGAGTGAAAGAAATGCGATGAATTTCCCTCTCTGTCTTTGGATAGAGAGGTTTTTTTGTACGAACAACTTCTTTTATTCGGCAGAAGAATCTAAAAGGAGGTAAGAAAATGGCAAAAGTTGAACTGAAAGCACCTGTAGTAGCAGAGATCGCTGAAGCAGTGAAAGATGCGCAGTCTGTTGTTCTGGTAGACTACCGTGGTCTGACCGTTGATCAGGATACCGCACTTCGTAAGCAGCTTCGTGCAGCTGGTGTTACTTACAAGGTGTACAAAAACACAATGATGAACTTTGCGTTCAAGGGAACAGATTTCGAGGCACTGGCTCCGTATCTGGAAGGCCCCAGCGCAATCGCAATCTCTACTACCGACGCAACTGCTCCTGCAAGAGAGCTGGCTAATTTCGCTAAGACAGCTGAAAAGCTGGAGATCAAGGGCGGCGTTGTAGAAGGCAATGCATACGATGCAGCAGGAATCATGGAGATCGCTAAGATCCCTGGAAGAGAAGCTCTTATTTCCAGATTGCTGGGCAGCATGCAGTCCCCTATCACCAACATGGCTCGCGTTCTGAATCAGATCGCAGAGAAAGGCGGCGCAGCAAACTGCGAAGCAGCACCTGCAGAAGAAGCACCCGCTGCAGAATAATCTTTTTTCCGAAAAAGAAACTGAGCCGCAGATGCGGCTGACAAAACAATAATTTAAAACGGAGGTAAATTAAAATGGCAAAATTATCCGCTCAGGAATTTATTGAAGCAATCAAAGAGATGACCGTATTAGAGTTAAACGATCTGGTAAAGGCTTGCGAAGAGGAGTTCGGCGTATCCGCAGCAGCAGGCGTTGTTGTAGCAGCAGCAGGCGGCGAAGCAGCAGCAGCTGAAGAAAAGACCGAGTTCGACGTAGAACTGACCGAGGTTGGCCCTAACAAGGTTAAGGTTATCAAGGTTGTTCGTGAAGTTACCGGTCTGGGCCTGAAGGAAGCTAAGGAAGTTGTAGACGGCGCTCCTAAGGTTCTGAAGGAAGGCGTTTCCAAGGAAGAAGCTGAAGATATCCAGAAGAAGCTGGATGCTGAAGGCGCTAAGGTTACTCTGAAATAATTGAGACCATATCTTACCACAAAGGCGTTCGCGAATGCGGACGCCTTTCCTTTTCGCAATTTTTTAAAAATATCAGTTGACAGACAGAATGGATTGTGTTAGATTGTAGTGTGCACTATTGTGTTAGAGTATGCCATTTTTTATGCAATGGATTTACTTGCTTAGATACCGAAAAGTAATAGTTTCAAGAAATCAATGATAAGAACGGGGTGAAGTGTCAATGGAAAAAAACAGAATACGTCCAATTGCCACCGGCAAGAACATGCGTATGAGTTATGCACGACGGAAAGAAGTATTGGAAATGCCCAACCTTATAGAAATTCAGAAGAATTCCTATAAGTGGTTCCTTGATGAAGGTTTAAAAGAGGTGTTTGATGATATTTCTCCGATTTCCGATTACAGCGGACATCTGAGTCTGGAATTTGTAGACTTCGAGCTGTGTGAAGAAGACGTGAAGTATTCTATTGAGAAGTGCAAGGAAAGAGATGCAACATATGCAGCTCCTCTCAAGGTGAAGGTACGTCTGTATAATAAGGAAAAAGAAGAAATCAGTGAACACGAGATCTTTATGGGCGATTTACCGTTGATGACCGAGACCGGCACGTTCGTTATCAACGGAGCGGAGCGTGTAATTGTCAGCCAGTTGGTGCGTTCCCCCGGCATCTATTACGGCATCGGTCATGATAAGATTGGTAAAAAGCTGTATTCCTGTACAGTAATCCCGAACCGTGGCGCATGGCTGGAGTATGAGACTGATTCCAACGACGTATTTTACGTTCGTGTGGACCGTACCCGTAAGGTACCGATCACCGTACTGCTGCGTGCCCTGGGTCTTGGCACCAATGACGAGATTCGCGAAGTGTTCGGCGATGAACCCAAGATTGAAGCCAGCTTTGCGAAAGACACTTCTGAGAACTATCAGGAGGGTCTGTTAGAGTTATACAAGAAAATCCGTCCGGGTGAGCCTCTGAGCGTAGAGAGCGCAGAAAGCCTGATTAACGCGATGTTCTTCGATCCCAGAAGATATGATCTGGCGAAAGTAGGACGTTATAAATTCAATAAGAAGCTGCTGCTGCGCAACCGTATCCGCGGCCACGAACTGGCTGAGGATGTTGTGGATAACACAACCGGTGAAATTCTGGCAACAGCAGGCACCAAGGTAACAGCAGAACTGGCTGACCTGATTCAGAACAGCGCAGTTCCTTATGTGTACATCCAGACCGAGGAAAGAAAAGTCAAAGTGCTTTCCAGCATGATGGTTGAGCTGACCCACTATGTAGACTGTGAGCCCAAGGAGCTGGGCGTGACAGAGCTGGTTTACTATCCGGTACTGGCACAGATTCTGGAAGAGTATTCTCAGGATCCTGAAGCGCTTGCAGAAGCAATTCGCAAGAATGTGCACGAGCTGATTCCGAAGCATATCACCAAGGAAGATATTTTAGCTTCCATTAACTATAACATGCATCTGGAGTACGGCATCGGTAACGAAGACGATATCGACCATCTGGGCAACCGTCGTATCCGTGCGGTCGGCGAACTGCTGCAGAACCAGTACAGAATCGGTCTTTCCAGACTGGAAAGAGTTGTCCGTGAGCGTATGACCACCCATGATGCAGAGGAGATCTCTCCTCAGGTTCTGATCAACATCAAGCCCGTACAGGCTGCAGTTAAGGAATTCTTCGGATCTTCCCAGCTGTCTCAGTTCATGGATCAGAACAACCCGCTGGGCGAGCTGACGCACAAGCGTCGTTTGTCCGCACTGGGACCTGGCGGTCTGTCCCGTGACCGTGCCGGATTCGAGGTTCGAGACGTACACTACTCCCATTACGGAAGAATGTGCCCGATCGAGACACCAGAAGGTCCTAACATCGGTCTGATCAACTCCCTGGCAAGCTATGCAAAGATCAACGAATATGGCTTTATTGAAGCGCCTTACCGTAAGATCGACAAAACCGATCCGGAAAACCCGCGCGTAACCAATGAAGTTGTATATATGACAGCGGATGAAGAAGATAACTACCATGTAGCGCAGGCAAACTCCGAATTGGACGAGGAAGGACATTTCGTAAATGCCAACGTATCCGGTCGTTATCTGGATGAAACATCCGAATATCCGAAGACAGTTTTCGAGTACATGGACGTATCCCCTCAGATGGTATTCTCCGTCGCGACTGCACTGATTCCGTTCCTGCAGAACGACGACGCGAACCGTGCGCTGATGGGTTCCAACATGCAGCGTCAGGCAGTGCCGCTTCTGACAACCGAGGCTCCCGTAGTCGGAACCGGTATCGAAGTAAAGGCAGCCGTTGACTCCGGTGTCTGCGTTGTTGCAAAGAAGTCCGGTACCATCGATTATGTATGCTCCAATCTGATCCGTATGACGGCAGATGACGGCGAGAAGATCGAATACCACCTGACCAAGTTCTCCAGAAGTAACCAGTCCAACTGCTACAACCAGAGACCGATCGTATTTAAAGGCAACCACGTTGAAGCAGGACAGGTAATTGCAGACGGTCCTTCTACATCCGAAGGCGAGCTTGCCCTTGGTAAGAACCCGCTGATCGGTTTCATGACCTGGGAAGGTTATAACTACGAGGATGCCGTACTGTTGAGTGAACGTCTGGTTATGGATGATGTTTATACCTCCATCCATATTGAAGAATATGAAGCAGAAGCCCGTGATACGAAGCTCGGACCGGAAGAAATTACAAGAGATGTTCCCGGTGTCGGCGACGAAGCGCTCAAGGATCTGGATGACAGAGGTATTATCCGTGTCGGCGCTGAGGTTCGTGCCGGAGATATTCTGGTCGGCAAGGTAACTCCCAAGGGAGAAACCGAGCTGACAGCTGAGGAGCGCCTGCTGCGTGCGATCTTCGGTGAAAAAGCGCGTGAGGTGCGTGATACCTCTCTGAAGGTACCTCACGGTGAATATGGTATTATTGTAGATGCCAAAGTATTTACAAGAGAGAATGGCGATGAGCTGTCTCCCGGTGTAAATCAGGCGGTTCGTATCTATATCGCACAGAAGAGAAAGATCTCTGTCGGCGATAAGATGGCAGGCCGTCATGGTAATAAGGGTGTCGTTTCCCGTGTACTGCCTGTAGAAGATATGCCGTACCTGCCCAACGGTCGTCCGCTGGACATCGTACTGAATCCTCTGGGCGTACCTTCCCGTATGAATATCGGTCAGGTCCTTGAGATTCACCTCTCTCTGGCTGCAAAAGCCCTCGGCTTTAACGTAGCAACCCCGATCTTCAACGGCGCAAACGAAAAAGATATTCAGGATACCCTGGAACTGGCAAACGATTATGTAAACCTGGAATGGGATGAATTCAAAGAGAAGCATGGCGAAGAGCTGCTTCCTGAGGTTCTGGATTATCTGTATGAAAACCGCGATCACAGAAAGCTCTGGAAGGGCGTTCCGATCTCTAAGGAAGGTAAGGTAAGACTGCGGGATGGCCGTACCGGCGAAGAATTCGACAGCATGGTAACCATCGGTCACATGCATTACCTGAAGCTGCACCATCTGGTAGATGATAAGATCCATGCACGTTCTACCGGACCGTACTCCCTGGTAACACAGCAGCCTCTGGGTGGTAAAGCTCAGTTCGGTGGCCAGCGTTTCGGTGAGATGGAGGTTTGGGCACTGGAAGCATACGGTGCATCCTACACCCTGCAGGAGATCCTGACTGTGAAGTCTGATGACGTAGTAGGACGTGTCAAGACCTACGAAGCGATCATCAAGGGCGACAACATCCCTGAACCCGGTATTCCGGAATCCTTCAAGGTACTGCTCAAAGAGCTGCAGTCCCTCGGCCTGGATGTCAGAGTGCTGCGGGAGGATAATACAGAAGTTGAGATCATGGAAACTGTCGATTACAGCGATACGGATTACCGCTATGAGATGGAAGGAGATTCCAAGGGCTACAACTACAAAGAAGAAGAAAATCTGGGCAAGATGGGTTATCAGAAGCAGGAATTCGACTCCGAGAAACAGGAGCTGGTGAACGCAGATGATGATTACACCGAAGATGCTGCAGACGACGGATTTGAGGAATCTTTTGACGAAGAGTAAGCCGAATCGAAGATATGTAAAGGAGTGCCAAGATGTCTGAAACAAAAAACGAAGTTTATCAGCCGATGACGTTTGATGCGATCAAGATCGGACTTGCGTCCCCGGAGAAGATTCGTGAGTGGTCCAGAGGCGAGGTAACAAAGCCTGAGACGATCAACTACAGAACACTCAAGCCCGAACGGGACGGTCTGTTCTGTGAGCGGATTTTCGGACCCAGCAAGGACTGGGAGTGCCACTGCGGCAAATATAAAAAGATCAGATATAAAGGCGTTGTCTGCGACCGCTGTGGTGTTGAAGTAACCAAGTCCAGCGTCCGCAGAGAGCGTATGGGACATATTGAACTGGCAGCGCCGGTTTCCCATATCTGGTATTTCAAGGGAATTCCGAGCCGGATGGGACTGATCCTGGATCTGTCCCCCCGTGTTCTGGAGAAGGTGCTTTACTTTGCTTCCTATATCGTACTGGACAAGGGCGACACCAATCTGGAATACAAGCAGGTTCTCTCCGAGAAAGAATACCAGGATGCAAGAGAAACCTGGGGCAACCGTTTCCGTGTCGGCATGGGTGCAGAATCCATTAAGGAGCTGCTGCAGGCCATCGACCTGGAAACCGAAGCGGTTGAGCTGAAAAATGAACTGGTGGATGCAAGCGGACAGAAGCGTGCGAGAATCATCAAGCGTCTGGAAGTTGTAGAAGCGTTCCGTGAGTCCGGCAACCGCCCTGAGTGGATGATTCTGGATGCCGTACCGGTAATCCCTCCGGATCTGCGCCCGATGGTACAGCTGGACGGCGGACGTTTTGCAACGTCTGACTTAAATGACCTGTACAGAAGAATCATCAACCGTAACAACCGTCTGAAGAGACTGCTGGAGCTGGGTGCTCCGGATATCATCGTCCGCAACGAAAAGAGAATGCTTCAGGAAGCGGTAGATGCTCTGATCGATAACGGCAGAAGAGGCCGTCCGGTAACCGGCCCCGGTAACCGTGCACTGAAATCTCTGTCTGACATGCTGAAAGGTAAATCCGGTCGTTTCCGTCAGAACCTGTTAGGAAAGCGTGTTGACTATTCTGGACGTTCCGTTATCGTCGTTGGTCCCGAACTGAAAATTTATCAGTGCGGTCTTCCGAAGGAAATGGCAATCGAGCTGTTCAAGCCTTTCGTAATGAAGGAGCTGGTAAGCAGAGGCATTTCCCAGAACATCAAAAATGCGAAGAAGCTGGTAGAACGGCTGGATACGCAGGTTTGGGACGTTCTGGAAGATGTCATCAAAGAGCATCCGGTTATGCTGAACCGTGCACCTACACTGCACAGACTGGGTATCCAGGCATTTGAGCCGATCCTTGTAGAAGGTAAGGCAATCAAGCTGCATCCCCTTGTTTGTACCGCGTTCAACGCCGACTTCGATGGTGACCAGATGGCTGTACACCTTCCGCTTTCTCAGGAAGCACAGGCAGAGTGTCGTTTCATGCTGCTGTCTCCCAACAACCTGTTGAAGCCTTCCGATGGCGGACCGGTAGCCGTACCTTCCCAGGATATGGTCCTTGGTATTTATTACCTGACCCAGGAGCGTCCCGGTTCTGTCGGCGAAGGAAAATATTTCAAGAGCGTAAACGAAGCCATTCTGGCTTATGAAAATAAAGCCTGCACCCTGCATTCCCGCATCCATGTCCGCATGAGTAAGGTCAACGCAGAGGGCGAGACCGTAACAGGATTCGTAGAATCCACACTGGGCAGATTTATCTTCAACGAGATCCTGCCTCAGGATCTGGGCTATGTAGACCGTACCCAGCCGGAAAACCTCTTAAAGCTGGAGGTTGACTTCCATGTTGGTAAGAAGCAGTTAAAGCAGATTCTGGAAAAAGTAATCAACACCCACGGCGCTTCCAAGACCGCAGAGGTTCTGGATGACGTTAAGGCAATCGGTTACAAGTATTCCACCAGAGCTGCCATGACCGTATCCATTTCCGATATGACTGTGCCTGCACAGAAGGCAGAGATGCTGGCTGAGGCTCAGAAGACTGTAGATAAGATCGGCAGAAACTTCCGCCGTGGTCTGATCACAGAAGAAGAGCGTTACCGTGCCGTTGTCGAGACCTGGCAGGAAACCGATAAAGAGCTGACCGACGTACTGTTAAAGGGTCTGGATAAATACAACAACATCTTCATGATGGCGGATTCCGGTGCCCGTGGTTCCAACCAGCAGATCAAGCAGCTGGCAGGTATGCGTGGTCTGATGGCGGATACAACCGGTCGTACGATCGAGCTGCCCATCAAGTCCAACTTCCGTGAAGGTCTGGACGTACTGGAATACTTCATGTCTGCCCATGGCGCACGAAAAGGTATGTCCGATACCGCTCTGCGTACTGCGGACTCCGGTTATCTGACCCGTCGAATGGTAGACGTATCCCAGGAGCTGATCATCCGTGAGATCGATTGTGCAGAAGGCAAGGATAAGATTCCGGGCATGTCTGTAAAAGCGTTCATGGACGGCAAGGAAACCATCGAAGGCTTAAAAGACAGAATTACAGGACGGTATTCCTGTGAAGACATTTATGATAAGGACGGCGAGCTGATCGTCGGTGCAAACCACATGATCACACCCGGCCGTGCAAAACGGATTATGGAAACAGGTGTCAATAAGAAGGGCGAGCCTGTGGAGGAAGTGAAGATCCGTACCATCCTGACCTGTCGTTCCAAGAGCGGTATCTGTGCAAAGTGCTACGGCGCGAACATGGCGACCGGCGAAGCGGTACAGGTTGGTGAAGCAGTTGGTATTATCGCAGCACAGTCTATCGGTGAGCCCGGTACACAGCTGACGATGCGTACCTTCCACTCCGGCGGTGTCGCTGGTGACGATATCACACAGGGTCTTCCCCGTGTCGAGGAGCTTTTCGAGGCAAGAAAGCCGAAGGGTCTTGCGATTATCGCAGAGTTCGGCGGAACTGCTGTCATCAAGGATACCAAGAAGAAGCGGGAAATTATCATTACCAATAAGGAAACCGGCGAGAGCAAGACTTACCTGATCCCTTACGGTTCCCGTATCAAGGTCGTTGACGGACAGGAATTAGAGGCCGGCGATGAGCTGACAGAGGGTTCTGTAAAACCGCACGATCTGTTAAAGATCAAGGGCATCCGCGCCGTTCAGGATTACATGCTCCGTGAAGTACAGCGTGTATACCGTCTGCAGGGTGTAGATATCTGTGATAAGCATATCGAAGTTATCGTTCGTCAGATGCTGAAGAAGATCCGCATCGAGGAAAGCGGTGATACCGAATATCTGCCCGGCACAATGGTTGACGTTCTGGATTACGAGGACTTAAACGAAGAGCTGATCGCAGCCGGCAAGAAGCCTGCTGAGGGCAAACAGGTAATGCTCGGTATTACCAAGGCTGCTCTGGCAACCAACTCCTTCCTGTCTGCTGCATCCTTCCAGGAAACCACGAAGGTTCTGACGGAAGCAGCGATCAAGGGTAAGGCTGATCCGCTGATCGGTCTGAAGGAAAACGTTATTATCGGTAAGCTGATTCCTGCTGGTACCGGTATGAAACGTTACCGCAATGTCAAGTTAAACACGGATGCGATGATTGCCGCTGAGGAAGCAGAGCGCGCAGCCAGAGCAGAAGAGGAAGCGAGCCTTGCTGCAGAAGCTACAGCAGCGGAAAAGAAATCCAAAGAGGATGACGAGCTGCTGGAAGAAACCACTGATGAAGATGTAACCGATGAAGAACTTCCCGAAGCGGAAGCGATCCTGGACGAGGACATCGACGAAGAACTGGACGAGGAAGCCGAAGCAGAAGAAAACGGCGAGGAGTAATCTGACCCGGGTGTTCCATTCAACAATAAAAAG
>ULTW01061986.1_pt1 | contig 10553 bp, 7 predicted proteins | sample 1957961 | NCBI WGS metagenome assembly ULTW01 (sample SAMEA4835744, study PRJEB28245) | human gut metagenome | biome: gut microbiome; material: fecal sample | place: Denmark | collected 2008 | reverse complement strand
AAGGCAGTAGGCATTACCGACATGGATGGTAACTTCTCTGTCGATGCAGCTCCTGGTACTAAGCTAACCTTTACTTATTTGGGTATGACCCCAAAAACCGTTCAAGCAAGTAAGAACATGATTATCACCATGATCGACGACTCCAAGTCATTGAACGAGGTCGTTGTCATCGGTTATGGTCGTGCTAAGAAAAACGACTTGACGGGTTCGGTTACAGCCATTAAGCCAGACGAGATGTCAAAGGGTATCACAAGCAGTGCCTCTGATATGTTGGTAGGTAAGATAGCTGGTGTAGACGTACAGACAGGTGGCGGTCAGCCAGGTTCTGGCGCACAGATTCGTATCCGTGGTGGTGCCTCTCTGAAGGCTTCTAACGACCCTCTCTATGTAATCGATGGTTTGGCTATTGATAATAACAATCTGACGGGTACAAGTAACATCTTGGCGATGATTAACCCTAACGATATCGAGAGCTTCACGGTATTGAAGGATGCTTCTGCTACCGCTATCTATGGTTCTCGTGCTTCTAATGGTGTCATCATCATCACCACCAAGAAGGGACGTTCTGGTCAGAGACCTACCGTTACCTATAATGGTGATATCACAATATCTACCATCCAGAAGAAATATGAGGTGATGAATGCCAGCGAGTACAAGCAGGCTCTTACCTCTTTAGGCTATAAAACAAGTGGTTTGGGTACAGCCGACACCGACTGGCAGGACGAGATTTTCCGCACTTCCGTCTCTACCAAGCACAGCCTCAGCATACAGGGCGGTTTGAAGGATATGCCTTACCGTATTGGCTTAGGTTTCGAAGACAACAACGGTATCGTTAAAACCAGCTGGATGAAGCGTTTCAATACTTCTGTCAATTTGGCTCCTTCCTTCCTCGACAAGCACTTGAACTTCAACTTTACTGCAAAGTATATGTTCGAAAAGGACCGCTATGCCGATTATGGTGGCGCCATCGGTAATGCGTTGACCATGGACCCAACACAGCCTGTTCGCGTAAACGATGAGATGTACAATTGTGTAGGCGGATATTTCCAGTATCTGGACAACAAAGGCGACAAGATTACAGATCCTAACTGGACAAAGATAGCCAAGAGTCAAGTACCTCAGAACCCTGTGGCTCTCCTCAACAACCAAAAGATGATAGCCAATACTCATGACATATCTTCAAACTTAGAGGTAGATTATAAGATTCACGGCTTCGAAGACTTGCATTTGCACGCTGCCATCGGTGCACAGTACACTGATGCCAAGCAGCATAATGATATTAGCAAGTATTCATCATCCAACAACTATTTTGGTTGGTATGGTACTGACCATCAATACAAATACAGCATCGAAGGAAAAGCATTTGCTGAATATGCCCACAAGTTTGGTGTGCACGACATCGACATCATGGCAGGTGCTGAGCAGAGCCACTATCACAGAACAACCTATAACTTCGGAAGCGGTATCGATGAGTATTTGAGAGATAACAATCCACAGATTGTAAATGGAGAATGGAACTACGTGAATAACCCACAATACATGGCAAACACCATGTGGAAGGGTCACAACTCTTTGGTATCTTACTTCGGACGCTTCAACTATAACTTGCTGGACCGCTATTTGCTTACAGCAACCTTCCGTGCCGATGGTTCTTCTCGCTTCAGAAAGGGCAAGAAATGGGGTTACTTCCCAGCAGCAGCCTTTGCCTGGAAGATCAACAACGAGTCTTTCTTGAAGAATGTACAATGGATTGACGAGTTGAAACTCCGCTTGGGCTGGGGTATGACTGGTCAGCAGAATGGTATTGACGACTTCTACTATACTCCTAAATATACCCTCAGCGACACTTATGCACAGTATCCATTGGGTGACAAGTATTATCAGACCATGCGCCCATCCAAGTACAATCCAGACTTGACATGGGAAACGACCACAACCTACAATGGCGGTATTGACTTCACCGCTCTCAATGGTCGCTTCGGCTTCAATATCGATGGTTACTATCGTAAGACTACTGACTTGTTGTCAGAAATAGACATCGCTGGTGGTACTAACTTTGGCGACAAACTCTTGAAGAACATCGGTTCTTTGGAAAACTATGGTGTGGAATTGGCATTCAATGTGAAGCCTATCGTCACCAAGGACTTCGTGTGGGATGTAACCTACAACGTGGGATGGAACCACAATGAAATTACAGAGTTAGAGGCTGGCTTGAAAGACTGGGTTTGGACAGGTAGCAAGGTGTCTCGTGGTAACAACACATTGGTACAGGTAAACAAGGTTGGCGAACCTCTCAATTCTTTCTATGTTTTCCAGCAGGTTTACGACGAGAACGGAAAGCCTATTGAGGGACTGTATGTTGACCGTGACGGTAACGGCAAGATTGACAATGACGACCGTTATTGCTACAAGAGCCCTGCTCCTGATGTCATCATGGGTCTTACCACCAAGTTCATCTATAAGAACTGGGACTTCAGTGCAGCCTTCCATGCATCTATCGGCAACTATGTGTTCTACGATTTCCTGAACTCAAAAGCTGAGTTGGCGAAAATTAACGATACCGATCTCTTCAGAAACACAACTGCTGAAGCCGTCGATCTTGGCTTTATGGGAACAACAGATCTCACCACCAATACCAGTGACTACTTTGTACGCAATGCTTCTTACCTGAAGTGTAGCAATATGACTTTGGGCTATAGCTTCCCTGCATTGTTCAAGGCTGGTGCTGAGAAGATTTGCAGCGGACGCATCTTCTTCACCGTACAGAACCCATTCATCATTACCAAGTACAAGGGTATCGACCCTGAGGTAAGCAGTGGTATCGACAGCAATCCTTACCCACGTCCAATAAGCTTCCAGCTTGGTTTGAATCTTAACTTCTAAAATACAATAAGGAGACAATTATGAAAAAGATATTTATAAAGACTGCAATGGCAAGTATGTTGTGCATGGGCTTTGTCTCTTGCGCAGACGAACTTAATATCAAGTCCATTGACCCACAGGCTAAACCAACATATACAGTAGAGGGCCTCTTGGCAAAGCAGTATGCTACGCTTGGTCTTACCGGACAGAAAGGTCCTGCAGGTTCAGCCGACTTGAGTGGCGACGAGGGTGAGAGCGGATTCATCCGTACCATTTTCAACCTGCAAGAGTTGATGACTGACGAGACAGCATGGGCATATCAGGCCGATAATGCCATCGCTCCTATCACCAATTTCAGTTGGAATAGTGGTAATGACCGTGTAAACTGGGCATACCAGCGTCTCATTTTCGACATCACCCTGTACAACCAGTTTATTTCCGAGCAGTCAGGCAGCCTGAGCGAAGACAAAATTGCAGAAGTTCGCTTCCTCCGTGCACTGAACTACTATTATTTCCTTGACCTGTATCGCAAGGCTCCATTCAAGCTCACTTTCGACGATAGTCTCCCTACCGAGATAAAGGGAAAAGATCTCTACGACTGGTTGGATAATGAGTTGACCACCATCGAGCCTCTGATGGCTGAGGTGGGCGCTTATAATAACAGTCAGAATTTCGGACGTGCCGACCGTGGTGCAGCATACGCACTTCATGCCCGCTTGGCTCTTAACTCTGAAGTTTATACCGATGGTAAGGTGAAGGATTACCAGAAGGCTATCGATTATTGCGACAAGATTCTCAACAACGTAGGTGAAGGCGAAGGTAAATACAATCTTTGCCGTGCAGAAAAGAACGGTTACAGCGGTTACCAGCAGCTGTTCATGGGCGACAATGACTGCAACCCAGAGGCCATGAAGGAAATCATCTTCCCTATCCGTCAGGATGGTTTGAAAGCCCGTGCGTATGCAGGTACCACTTACCTCGTATCGGCAGCCACTATCGGCGGTATGCCTTATGCAAGCACAGGTGACCCATGGAAATGTATGTTTGCCCGCGAAAACTTTGTTGAGAAGTTCTTCCCTAACAAGAATGACATCCCTAAGGCTACTGTTGATGATGTCTTGAAAAATCCTTCTAAAGAACAGGTGATTGCAAAAGATAGCGAGAAAGGTATCGGCACTGCCGACGTGATCGCAAAGGCTAAAGACGACCGTGCCCTGTTGTATATGGGTGTAGGTGGCTGCGAAGAAGGCAAAGTTCGTACGATAAATCCTGGTGAGGCTATCACAGGTCCTCTGAATGGTGCGTCTTTTGTAAAGTGGAGCAATCTCCACGCAGATGGTTCCACACAGCACGACCAGAACTATTCTGATACAGACTTCCCTGTGTTCCGCTTGGCAGAAATCTATCTGACCCGTGCAGAGGCTAAGTATCGCCTCAATGGCAGTCAGGATGGTTTGGCTGACATCCTGTTAGTTCAGGACCGTGCCAACCGTGCCTCGAAAGCTACATCAGTAAATGAACAGACCCTTATTGATGAATGGTGCCGTGAGTTCTATATGGAAGGCCGCCGTCGTTCCGACTTGGTGCGCTTTGGCTTGTTCACTGGTTCCAAGTATCTCTGGAGTTTCAAGGGTGGTGCAGAAAAAGGTGCTGGTATTCCTGCATATTATGACGTCTATCCTATTCCAGACAATGAGATCAAAAACAATCCTAACATGAATCAGAACCCCAAATATTAATTGTTTGGAAACCAGATTTAATTAAAAGAAATCAATTATGAAAAAGATATTCAAATTCATGTTGCTGCCAGCATTGGTACTCCCTTTGCTCTTTACATCCTGTGATGAAGACAGAGACAGCAACCCTACATTGGACCTGAGTCATCTTGCAGAGGGATTTGTATTGAACACTCCTGCTCTTGCAGAAAACAATACCTACGACCCCTACTATGCAAAAAACTTGGTATTGACATGCTCTCAGCCAAATTATGGTGGAGTACCTTACCCTGTGAAGTATTATGCACAGGTTTCTATAGACCCTGCATTCGTCAGCGATCCTACAGTCACTCATAAAGAGTTGGCGACATACGCAGAGAATCCAAGCAGTTTGGATTTTGATGCATACGAAGTAAACAAAGCTATTGTATCTCTCTTCCGGGCAGCCAATCCTGATGCAAAACTTCCTGACGAGATGCCGGTTTATATCCGCCTTCGTGCAGTCATTGGCGGTACTTTGAATCAAACCTTGGGCGAGACCTATTCAAATGTCATCACCTTGCCTTCTGTGAAGGCTACTATTCCTGACGCTAAGTTCACTGAAAACCTCTTCTTGATTGGAAGTTCTATCCAGACTCCATGGGAGAGTTGGAAACCTATTCCTCAGGTATTTGAGAAGAATGGCGAATACTATGGTATCATCTACGTGCCAGCTGGTGGCGAATTCAATTGGGGTACTGAGATCAATGACAAACTCGGCATCAACCAAATCAAGGAAATCAACGATGTAGCTGGTGCAGGTATCACTGCAGGTGACGACCAAAACCTCAAGGTAGCCAACGCAGGTTGGTACACTCTCCACTTTAAGGGTAAGATTTCCAAAGACAAGAAGAACATCAACTGGACACTGACTGTATACAAGACTCAGGTTTGCCTGATTGGTGCTTGTATTGGTCAAACTAATTGGGGCTTTGCTGACGAAAATGCTCTGACACCTCCAGACGATCCAAGTGGTGATTGGGTTTCTCCTGCATTCACTGCCGGCAGCGAACTTCGTGTTGCTGTCAAGGTCGGTGACTGCGAGTGGTGGAGCACAGAGTTCACTATTCTCAAGGGCGACGTGTTCTGGCGTAAACAAAAGGTTATTGACGGCTGGAAGAAGGACGTAGGTTCAGATTACTCTGTATCTACCACCCCTGGCCAGAAGTTGTATGTCAACTTTGATACAAATAAAGCTGAAGTTAAATAATTTAAGATGAAAGCAAAATGAAAAAGATATTTTTATATAGCTTAGCAGTCTTGGCAAGTGTTATACTTGCCAGCTGCAACGGCGACTACGATGATTGGGCTCAACCACAGCACAATCCACAGGAAGAAGCCATCACGATTCCTGGCTTTATAGCAACAAGAGTTCAGGCCATCGACTTTGCCAATGTGACAACAGATAGTGTCAGCACCTTCACATTGAGCGAAGCAGCTCTTCCTGAAGGTTTTACACTTGATAATGCTCGCTTAGAGATTATTCCTCAAGGAGAAGATAATGCAATCAAGAAAATCGTTAATGCAAGCATTGAGGGTAAGTCCGCTGTTGCAGATCTTTCAGAAGTAATAGAATATTATTATGGCAAGCGTCCTATAGCTCACTCTTTTGTTGCCCATGTTTATTTAAATGCGGTCAAAAATGGTGATGCTGTTCTTATTGATGCTGGTAAAATTAACCTTGTGATGACTCCAAAGGCTCCATTCATTGACTCCAACTACTATATGGTTGGCCTAATGACAGATTGGAAGTTGTCACCCGACTTTAAATTTACTCACTCAGATGCAGATGTTTATGAGGATCCTGTATTTACCCTCGTGTTTACCACCAAAGAAGACGACCAATACTGGAAGATTATTCCACAGGGAAATGTAGATACTGGTAATATTTGGGCAGTAGAAAACGATCCTAAAGGTGTTGTTGGTGTAGAAACTGACGGTGATGACGCAATGAGTGGTACACTTCTCACTACCACTTCAAAAGGAGAAAAGGCTAACGCTGGTAAGATTGCAAAGGCTGGTACCTATAAGATGACAATCAACATGATGAACTACACTTATGCCATCGAACAAATTGCAGATTACTATCTTGTTGGTGCCTTGCAAAGTTGGAACGAAAAAGACATGTCTTGCTTGATGACAGCTGAGTCTGCTATGGTTCTGAGCTTTACTACGAAGTGGACAGGTGGTGCTAACCTGAAGATTTGGAAGGATAGCAACTTTGGTGATTGGAATAATGCCTTTGGTTCTGCTGCTGGTGATGGTGTGAGTGATGCTGAGGGAAAGTTAAAGGTTAATGGTGGTGCTATCGTTTGCCCAGAGAAGAATGCTTACTATACATTCTCAGCCGACTTCTCTACCATGACTTACAAGTGGACAAAGCTTGCCAACCAGAATCCTACCGAATTCGAATATGTTGCCCTGATAGGTGTAGATGGCAAGTGGAATGACGGTGACGACATCGACTTGAAGCAAGTGGCTCCTCACAATTGGTACAAAGCCAATGTAGAGATTCCTGATGGCGGTTTTAAGATTCGTGCAGATCATAAGTGGCGCGATGATGGAAACTGGGGTTTTAGTAAAGGTCAGAACTATGAGAATAAGGGAACTCTTATCACTTCTGGTGTCAGCGGCAACATCCCTGTTCCTGCAGGTACATACAACATTTTCTTTAATGATATTACGGGTGCTTATGCCTTCATTGAAGTAAAATAATATTTAGTACAATAGTACACACATATATATGTTGTGTGTGTTCATAATTAAAAGGCGGTTCTCGAACATATCGAGAGCCGCCTTTTTTCTTTATCATCATCCCTACATTTTTCCCAAAAACTTTGGAAGTTACGAGGGAAAAACGTATCTTTGCAGAAGAAAAGCTGCACTTGGCAAATTGAAAGCAAGCTTTCTTTGCGCTCGTTTGCATTTCCTTTGCAGAAGAAAAGCTGCACTCGGCAAATTAGAAATAACATTAAAAATAAAACAATATGGATGTAACTATAAATAATATAACAACAACTATAACTGTTCCGCAAGTTGATTTCAAGTTATTAAAGGAACTGGCAAAGAAGTTTGGATGGGTTATTCAAGCCGAAAAGAAAAGTGGCATTAAAGAAGCCATGGAAGATGTTAAAGCAGGCAGAGTATTTCATGCAAAAGATGCTCACGATTTAATCAAACAGTGCTTGGAATGAAAAACTCTATTGACTTTACAAACAGATTTAAAAAGTCTCTGCGAAAAGGAGTGAAACGTGGGTTAGATCCTACTTTAATTGAAAAAGCTGTAGAGTAATTAGCTAATGAGGGTAAACTACCTCCATCATATAAATCGCATAAACTTCATGGAAACCTGGAGGGCATTTGGGAATGCCACATAACTCCAGATTGGTTGATGCTATGGGAACAAAACGATGAAAAACTAACTTTGCTGTTTCTCAACAATGGAACTCATAGCGATTTGTTTTGACTATGATATACTGAACTTTCGCATTTGTGGAAGTTAAGGGAAGTTGATTTCCTATAATCTTTTGGTTGTTTAGAAAAGTCGTATCTTTGCAGAAGAAAAGCTGCACTCGGCAAATTGAAAGCAAGCTTTCTTTGCGCTCGTTTGCATTTTCTTTGCGGTGAATAAGTACAACTTTTATATTTTTGTGAATATGAAAACAGGTGACAAAGTATTAATATCTCCAGACTTGACACATGCCAAAGACTGGACACAGGGCGAAGTGATTGAAGTTGAGAACAATCCTTTCGTAGGAATTGTCATCTCCGCAAAAACCGCAGATGGGAACATCTTCTTTGGATATAAAGACTTATTTGAACCTGCAAAGGAGGCAGTATGTACGCAATAGCATTTAATATGGTTATTTCTGATTTACAGAAATACTATGGCGAACCTTACCACAAAGCTTACTACGAAATAAAAGAGCTTCTAAAAAAAAAATGGTTTCGAGTGGGTGCAAGGCAGTACATACATGACGATGAATGATGATTTGACTGCACTTGTAAAAACAGTTATGGAACTTTCTAAAATAGAGTGGTTTAAGAAATCAGTCAGAGATCTAAGAGGATTCAAAGTTGAAAGTTGGTCGAACTTTACTGATTTGGTTAAACACTCATAGAATAGGCAACTCTCTTCCAATCCGAGACCGCCTTTTTTTGTATGCTCTACACTCTTTTCATTTATTTTTCCCTTAAACTTTTGGAGATTAAAAAGAAAAGTGGTATCTAAGCGGCATTATTCTATTTAATTGAACTTTCGCATTTGGGGGAAGTTAGAGAAGTTAAAGGTTGAGAAGTTAGAGGGAAGTTAAGGGACAAATGCTTCAGTTGCTTATGAGCAGCCAAGCAGTAGGATAAACAAGCAAGGTTGCACTGGGAGGGCAGGCATCTTGCCTGCCCAATAAGGAGCACCTTGATGCTTCACTCTCTGTTCATATGGATGGAAGCCGAGCCTTTGCACATTACAGGGAGATAATGATATAAAGCGTGAACTGGTAGCACTGATAGACTGAAATACAGTAAATCTGTCAAAGATTGCAATGAAGAAGTCAATTGTTTTGGTATTTAGAAAGAAACACTATATCTTTGCAGACAAGAATCAAAAATACAACAAAAAGGTTGCAAAACACATGGCGCAGACATCGGCTCAAAGTACTGTAAACAAGATTGAAATGCGACTTAAAGGAAAGGGACGTGGTTCGATAGTTTTTCAACTTTTATGGTGTACTCATGAAAGAACAAAAAAAACAAATGAAGGTCTAAAGTGATGCATGAGGATTTTCGTAATATTAGCTACACTTGAATTGAGATGAACATAAATAAGTTAATAGGAGAAGCAACAGCCTACGATAAGAAGCAACAACTCGAAGTCAAGCGACCTAAGAGCTGGCTAAAAAGTGTTTCTGCCTTTGCTAATGGCGAGGGCGGGACATTGGTGTTTGGCATCAGCGACGATGGCCAAGTGGTAGGACTTGCTGATGCAGAAAACGATGCGGAGAGAATAAGTGAGGAAATAAAGACCAAACTTGACCCTATACCTGCTGTCAACCTCGAATTTAAGGACGTGGATGGTAAGAAGCTTGTGTTGCTTCATGTCTATAAAGGACAAGAGACACCATATTATTATATAGGTGACAAGCAACGACTTGCATTTGTAAGGGTTGGCAATGAGTCTGTGGTAGCCGACAGACTTCAGCTGAAGAGCCTTGTTATGAGAGGTGCTGGCCGTTCGTTTGATGCTATTCCCTCGCCATATAAGTTTGAGGATATGTCTTTCTCCAAACTCAAATCTGTTTATTTCAAGCGATTGAACCAATCGTTTGATGACAGCGACTTCGTTTCATGGGGGATAGTGGACAATGACGGCAAACTAACCAATGCCGGCGCATTGTTGGCAGATGATTCTCCGATACGCCATTCTCGTATCTTCTGTACTCGTTGGAATGGACTTGACATGACAAGCGGTTTGGGCGAGGCATTGGATGATGCTGAGCTTGAGGGTAGTGTCATTAGACAGTTGCAAGATGCAGTCGCTTTTGTAAGAAACAACTCTCACAGAAGATGGTGGAAAGAAGCTGAGTATCGAGAAGAACTGCCAGATTATCCTGAGCGTGCCGTAACCGAAGTGATATGTAACGCCATCATTCATCGTGATTACATGGAATTGGGCAGTGAGATACACATAGACATGTATGACGACCGTATGGAAGTGTATTCTCCTGGTGGCATGTTTGATGGGAGATTGATACAACAATTAAATCCTCTGAATGTTCCATCGAAACGTCGCAACCCTTTATTGGCAGATTTCTTCCATCGGTTGAAACTCATGGAGCGTAGAGGCAGTGGCATGAAGAAGATTATTGGTGAGTATAAACGTTTTGAGACATTAGAGAACTATCATGCACCAGAGTTCAGTTCCAATGCGACAGAATTTCA
>ULTW01036288.1_pt1 | contig 10575 bp, 9 predicted proteins | sample 1957961 | NCBI WGS metagenome assembly ULTW01 (sample SAMEA4835744, study PRJEB28245) | human gut metagenome | biome: gut microbiome; material: fecal sample | place: Denmark | collected 2008 | reverse complement strand
TGCAATACGACATAACCTTAGGAAATCCGTAACACCACCTACAAGCGGCAGTTCATACGTTAAACTCCGGTTTTCGATTCAAACTCCTGCACAGCCTTGGCATCAAGGATTGTGGTATACATCGGACAGCGGCATGCATTAATGGAAATCTCACTCTTACACATAGGACAGATTTTTTTTGCGTTAAATTAGAAAAAGTATGTCGGTAGGAATTCTATGCGATTGGGTATGGAAAGGCTATTACGTTACAAACAGGAAAAGAGGAACAAAGTTACATGAAGAAAAAAGCATTCAAGGCAGCATTGCCCTACACATTGCCAATCTGTGTAGGATTCTTATTTTTAGGAATGTCTTATGGATTTCTGATGCGGAGCATGGGATCTCCATGTTGGATAAATATCAAAATGTCGGATGGAAAAAGTTTTATCTGATTTATGGAATGTGTGATGAAACTTTTTCCGTAAATTGTACGACAGAAGTACCGGAGGGTGTGGATAAAGGATGGTTTATGTTTTTTGTGACGCTTTTGAACCAGATTTACTGGGTGGGAGGTGCAACCGCAGGAGCACTGCTTGGCACAATGATGACACGGTTTCTGCCGTTTTTAATTTTCCCGGAAGGAAAAGAACCACCGGAATTTATCCAATATCTGGGTAAGGTACTGCCTTATGCAGTCATCGGTCTTCTGGTCATTTATTGTCTGAAAGATGTACCGGGAAGCGGAACATATGGAATACCGGAATTTTTGGCGATTGCATTTATCGTACTCCTTCACAGATGGAAAAAGAGCATATTGCTCAGTATCGGCGGTGGAACTGTATTTTATATGCTGCTGGTGCAGTTTGTCTTTTGCAAGTAACACAATAAAAGTGAGATAAAATCTGGTTGCTAAACCAGATGAAAGTGATATACTGAATGCATAGGGAAAAGAAGCCGTGTGGAATTACAGTTTTGTTTTCACACGGTTTTTTATCAGACACAGGTTAGATACAACTAACACAAGCAGCAATGTATTGATATGGAAGCAGGAAAGTACATGAAAGAAAAAGTGAATGTGACAGGTGTGCCGGAAACGATGGTACAGACTTTGTATGCAAGAGCAAAAGAAACAAAAAAGCAAAATGCCAAAATCAGGGATGAGATTGCAGTAGAACTTGTGGAAAAGCTGGACTATGACTTTTCCAAAGCAGATAAGGATAAAGCCATGAGCTGTGGCGTGATCGCGAGAACGATCGTATTAGACCGGATGGTTCGACAATATCTGGAGAAACATGAAAATACAGTTGTTATAAATATTGCATGTGGACTGGATACCAGATGTTACCGGATGAAGGAAAAATATCTGAGATGGTACAACGTGGATCTGCCGGAGACTATGAAGATAAGGCGGCAGTTTCTTCCAGAAACAGGTCCGATATATCAGATTGCAAAGTCTGCAATGGATAATTCCTACGTGGACGATATCGATTATCATGGAGAAAATGTTCTGGTGATAATGGAAGGACTTACGATGTATTTGTGCGAGAAGGACATCAGAAAGATATTTTCTATTATTGAAAAATCATTTCAGAAAGTAACCATAATGGTCGAAACCATGTCACCATTTGTTGTGAAACATGTGAAGGAAAAATCCATAGAGGGCAGCAATGCAAAATTCACATGGGGTGTTGAGAACGGAACAGAATTACAAAAGATTGTACCGAATTTTTCTATCCTGCAGGAAGTCAGTCTGGTTGAGGGAATGAAAGAACTTATGCCTGTTTATTGTGTGATAGGTAAAATTCCAGCTGTTCGGAATATATCGAACAAAATAATCGTTATGGAGAAACGCAGATGATATTAAGGAGATGATATAGATGAAAAAAAGACATTTTGACATGGAAACATATGGATTTTATGGTGCATATTGGAAATGCAAAACAGGCTCAGACTGTGCAATGATCGCCATGATCGGAGACGATTCAGAGGATTATCTGGCGCGTACATCTGTGAAATGGTTACATAAACTCGGTGTGAATGTGATGACAATGTCACCCGGAAAAAAGGATTATGGACATCATAATTATCCGTTGGAACGCATCGAGAAAGCAATCAATTGGTTAAAAGCACATGGCAATCAGAAGATAGGAATGGTCGGTGCATCTACTACAGGAACACTCGCTTTGACTGCCGCTTCTTATTTTGAAGATATTACATTGACGATCGGTCTGACACCGAGTGACTTTATCTGGCAGGGGTTTATGCAGGGCAAAAAAGATGGCTGTAAGGAATGGCCGATCGAGGGAGAATCTCTATTTTCATATAAAGGTGAACCGCTTCCGTACATGCCGTTCTGCTACAAACATCCGGACTACTGGCATGTGATTGAAAAAGAAGCCAAACGGACCGGTGATATGATCAATTCAAGAAAACTGTTTGATGATTCGGAAAAGGCTCATCCAATCACAGAAGACGAGATGATCAAGATTGAAAAAATCCATGGAACATTATTGCTGATCGGTGCAGAAGATGATGTGTTGTGGGATACTGCAAAATATATCCGTCGAATGAAACAGCGAATGAAAGAACATCCACACACATGCAGACCAGAGTATGTCATTTATGAACATGGAACCCATTTCGTTTTTCCAGAGAGCATGCTAAAGACAATGCTCCCGGTTGGTTCCGGACTTTTTGTGAAACTGGCATTTCAGGCAGCAAGAAAATATCCGCAAGAATGCCGCAGTGCACGCCTTGATATTGACCGCCGGGTGAGAAATGCGGTTGCAGAATGGAAGAGTGCAGAAAGAGACTAACACAAGCTTTGACCGCTTATTTGAAATTGAAAAAGAAGCCAGATTTCTAGGATAAGATTGATTTATGCCACAGACGTGATCGGAGGAAGAAAGAATGAAAAACGAAGAATACAAAAAATTGTCAATCAGCGAATTTACAAAAGCAGCAGGAAGATATGAAAGTAACCATGCTGGTATTTACGAAATGTGTAAGAAGGATTATCCGGATATTCTGGAAGAATTAGAAAAAGAGCCATTTAATGATTTATTGGATGCAGGATGCGGACCTGCTCCAATGATTTCTTTATTATCAGAAAAATATCCGGACCGGCATTATACAGGGCTGGATCTGACTCCGGCCATGATCGAACAGGCAAAAAAGAAAAATATTCCAAATGCAACATTTGTTGTGGGAGACTGTGAAAACTTTCCTTTTGAAAACGATTCATTTGACGCAATTATTTGTTCTATGAGTTTCCATCATTATCCGAATCCACAGGCGTTTTTTGACAGTGTGAAGAGATGTCTTCGTCCAAATGGAAGATTGATACTGAGGGATGTGACAAGTGATAATAAAATATTGATATGGCTGATGAATACACTGGAAATGCCTCTGGCAAATATATGTGGGCACGGAGATGTCCGGGTTCCAACAAGAGATGTGGTCATGGAATGCAGCAGAAAAGCAGGACTAAAAGTGGAAAAATTTGAAATCCGTAAAGGTATGAGGATGCATTGCGTTGTGAGAAAAGCCTAAAGGAGACCAGCTATGAAATTTTATGAAAGTGGAGATAATCGTAAACCAGTGATATTTTTATTTCCCGGCACCTGCTGTCTGTATAGCAGTTTTGATCATGTACTGGATGGGTTACATTCTTATTTTTACACGGTAACAGTTTCTTATGATGGATTTGATCCAAACGAGAAAACGGAATTTTATTCGATGGAAGATGAATGTGAAAAAATTGAGCAGGAAATCAGGAAAAAGTATGGTGGGAGAATATATCTTGTGGCTAAAATCCAGTCATCCATGGTAGTGCCTTTTATGTATAAAATGGTACATACAGGTACTCTTCCAAAATTTGTGCAGAAAAAGCTGGATAAGACAGACGGTGGCAAAAAAGAATTATATAATGGATTTTTAAATATGTTTGGAATCGGTAAGGGAGGAAGTCCATGGATTACGAAACAGAGTATTTGTAATCAGTTCTATTCGGATCTGGTTACGAAAGTCCAGCATGGAATTGATGTGCCTGGAACAACGATCCATGTTTTTTACGCAACCAAGATGGGAGAAAAATACGAAAAGAGATATTGTACTTATTTCAAAAATCCGGATATCCGGAAGCACAATATGCAGCATGAAGAACTGTTTTGCTGTCATAGTGCAGAGTGGGTGGAAGAAGTAAGAAAAGCAGTGGAAATGCCTGATGAAATATGACGAATTTCATTTTTATCTGGCATCCAGCTTTTTATAACGCAGATATATTTTTTAAAATGAGCAGAATTGTACTTTTTCTGGTTAAAATAGTGCAAGTTTTTCAGGGAAAAATAATATAAAATAGATTGGATAAGTATGAACGGAAAAAGGAGACTTAAGATGAAACAGCTCACAAGACTTTTTATCCCAATCTGTCTGGAAACACTATTTTATATGCTGTCCGGTATGGTTGACACTCTGATGTTATCCGCAGTTGGAGACTATGCAGTCGGGGCAGTGGGAACGGCAAACAGTTATATTGGAATTTTTATCATAATGTTTTCTATCATATCTTCCGGCATGGTTTCGGTCATGACGCAGAATATTGGCGCAGGCAGACCGGGAGTTGCCTATCAGGCAAGGCAGCTTGGATTATTATTTAATGCTGTTGCAGGCGTGCTTATGGCAGTATTTTTATTTTCGGGAGCAGGAGCGATCCTTCGTATGGTAGGAATTGCGGATGCATTGTATGAACCGGCGTTGATTTATCTTAAAATTGTCGGGGGTGGGTGTATATTAAATGCGGTCATTCCTATCTTTTCAAGCTATCTGCGCGCATTCGGATATACAAAGCAGCCATTATATGCCACGATCGTTGGGAATATCGCAAATTTTGTGATGAATGCAGTATTTCTTTTTGTATTGCACAAAGGTGTTGCAGGTGTCGCCGCAGCAACTGTGATCTCCAAGATCCTGAACCTGTGTATTGTACTGTATTTTTCACATAAGCTGATCTCTGCAAAAAACAGTACAGAGAGGATCGCAAATAAGACAGTCTTAGGGCAGATCGTGAAAGTCGGACTTCCATCTGCATGTGAGACTGCACTCTATAATGTTGCAATGATGCTTGTCATCCGTTTCCTGAACCAGATGGATGCAGAAGGGCTGAATGTGACAGCCAGATCTTATACGGCAACGATCAGTAATTTTTCCTATTGTGTCGGTGCAGCACTGGCACAGGCAAATGCGATCATGACAGGCTGGCACATCGGTGCTGGGGAACTCGAAGAGTGTGACAGAGGGACAAAGCGGGCAGCATTTGTCGGAGTATGTGTGGCAGTCTGCATGGAGACAGCAATTGTGCTTGGTTCCGGTTTTATTATGCCGCTCTTTACAGACAACCCGGAAATGACTGCGCTGGTCCGCAAGCTGCTGGCAATCGATATTGTACTTGAGATTGGACGCGTGACGAATCTTGTGTTTGGACAAGCCTTAAAAACAAGCGGAGATGCAGTGTTCCCGGCAGTGATCGCAGCCGTTTTCATGTTTGTCTTTGCGGTGGGAGGCACATGGCTGTTTGGAATTTCCATGGGACTTATGGCTGTGGGAGCGTATATCGGTCTTGCAAGCGATGAGTGTGTGCGGGCTGTCGGCATGGTATGGCGCTGGAAAACCGGGAAGTGGAGAACAAAGAAGCTTGTGTGAGCAGGAACAATATCAGCAGAAAACAAAAAATCAGCTTCGGGAGATACATATTTATGTGAATGTAGTCCACTTTCACAAAATCTTCACAAAAAATTAGCACTCTACTATTGACAGTGCTAACAAACGGGTGTATAACATAGTCAGAACAAAGGAAGAGAACAAAAGAAGAACCAAGAGATCAGAAAAGATTTCAGAAGTAAAAGTTCTGTGAGTTCTCCGGACATCCCAGTTCCAAAGAAACAAGGTAATAAAGCATGAGATATCCACGAGAAAGCGGATACCGTAGAAAAAGGAGAGATGACTTATGTTGATGCCTAGTATTTTTGGAGAAGATTTATTTGAAGATTTGTTTGATTTACCATTCTATGATGACAGTAAGGTTGAGAAGAAATTGTATGGCAGACATGCAAAGAACCTTATGAAAACAGATATCAAGGAAATGGACAACGGCTACGAGCTGATTATCGATCTGCCTGGATTCAAGAAAGATGAGATCAAGGTATCGTTAGACAATGGATATTTGTCCATCGCCGCTGCAAAAGGTCTTGATCAGGATGAGCAGGAGAAAGATACCGGAAAGTACATCCGGAGAGAACGTTATGCAGGTTCCTGCGAGCGTAGCTTCTATATCGGTGAGGATATGACAGAGGAAGATATCAAGGGCGAGTTCAAACATGGTATCTTAAAACTGTTTGTTCCAAAGAAAGAAGCAAAGGCAGCAGTACCGGAACGTAAATTCATCGCAATTGAAGGATAATTATTTTGTACAGAAAGTAACCTACAGACCGAAAAGCCTATAGGCATTGGAAAGGAAGGATACATTATGGCAGACAAAAATCCAAAACATATGTTAAAGAAAAAACAGGTAAAAGCAAAAGATAAGAAAAAACATATTTATGAATAAACAGTCAGAAATGAATGGAAGGCATCGCACTTTGGTGTGATGCCTTTCTTGTTTTGCAGGGAAAAGGAGGACAAAATGAGAGAAAAACAGAAACAGCCAGCATCATTTCAGCCGGACAGGATTTTGTCCTATTTTAAAGCAGAATGGCAAGTACTTCTGGCGGTGACAATATCCGGTCTGATCTATAATGTAGGACTGCTTGCAGGACCGTGGTTCGAAGGAAAAATGACCGGCTGTCTTGTGGACATTTTAAGAGGTGCCGGACAGTTTGGCGATATGCTGATTCTTGTGTTAAGCTATGTGGCAGTGATCGTGATCGTGCAGAGTTCGAGATATATCAAGCGTTTTTATGTCCGCCGTTTTGCCAATAATGTAAACCGCAGGATGAAGGAAATCCTCTATGGAAGACTTGTCAGAAAAAGCAGGGCGAGCCTTAAGGAAGAGGGCGAAGGCAATGTCATGACGAAAGCGATCCTCGACGTTGATGACTGTGTGGAGGGAATGCGGAAATTTACGACGGAAATTTTTGATACAGGTGTGGCGCTCGCAGCCTATGCCGGAATGCTTTTGTGGTATGACTGGCGGCTGGCGCTCTTATGTATGCTGTTTCCGCCAATCTCTTACATGACCGCAGAAAAAATGAAAAAAATGATCCAGAGAACCGGGGCTGCCTACAAGGAACAGTCCGGCGCGCTGAGCGCAGCGACGTTAGACCGGGCAGAAAATGCAATCACATACCGTGTTTTCGGGCGTGAAAAAGAAAGACAGAATGCATATGAAGAAAATTTGTCTGCGTATGAAAAAGCAGCCGTGAGAGCAAACATCTGGAACACGGCAATGCCACCGGTGTATCGCGTCATCTCCATGGCAGGTGTGCTGTTCATTTTGTATTTCGGACAGAAAAATGTATTGGGAACCGGCTGGCGTGCATGGGGCATTGCGGCGTTTACCACATTTTTGTCGTGCTTTGTGAAACTTTCCGTGAAGTCGTCAAGCGCTGCGAAGCTGTTCAATGCGGTACATAAAGCACAGGTTTCATGGAACCGTATCAAACCACTTCTGACACGAAAAGATGAGAGAACTGTGATCGAAGATCAGACAGCAGAAAATCATGCCAGGGAGTGTAGGGAAAAAAACGACACAGTCCCAACAGGCAAAACAGAGACAACAGTGCAAAAAATACAGATCAGTCATCTGAATTTTGCTTATCCGGATGGAAAGAAAATTTTAGACGACATTTGTCTTTACGCAGAGAAAGGACAGATCATCGGTATTACCGGGGCGGTCGCATGTGGCAAGTCAACGCTTGGAAAAGTATTTTTGTGTGAATATCCTTATGAGGGACAGATTCTTGTGGACGGCACAGATTTGCAGGCTATGGACGAGGCAGACCGCACGAAGCGGATCGGTTATCTTGGACATGATCCGGAGTTGTTTTTTGACAGTGTGGAAAATAATATTTTGCTCGGTGAGAAAAAAGAGGCAGACGATTACTTAAAGGCAGTGTGCATGGAACGGGAAGTTGCAGAGATGGAGGATGGAAAACAGACCGCGGTTGGAAATGGCGGAGTACGTCTCTCCGGCGGTCAGGCAAAGCGTCTTGCACTTGCAAGGACACTTTGCCACAAAAAGCCGGTTCTGATTCTGGATGATCCTTTTTCGGCACTGGACAAAAACACGGAAAAACAGATTTTTGCCAATTTGAAACAGCAGACGAAAGACAATATTGTTTTCTTAATTTCTCACCGTTTATATCTGTTTCCTCAGATGAATCAGGTCATCTGGATGGAAGATGGAAAGGCGGTGGCCGGTACACATGAAGAAATTCTGGAAAAGATACCGGAGTACCGCAGTCTGTATGAGACACAGAGCGATGAAAGAGAGAATGCGAAAGTGGAAACGGAAAATAGAAAAACAGTTTCTGAACATACAGAGGAAAGGAGGAGTGGCAGATGAAACAGAAAAGACGGGTAAAAAGTGTGATCCTGGAAACAATCAAAAAACAGAAAATGCTGTCTGCCGGAATCCTGACCGCAGTGATCGGAGCAGTTGTGGCAGCGCTGATTCCTCCGCTGATCCTTGCAAAAATCATCGATACAGTGACAGCCGGTAATGAGGCGGCGTTTTCTGTGATCCTTCTCTATTTTGTCCTGCTCGCACTTACCGGAATATTGGAAGCTGCGAGGGAAGGACTCCTGACGGTGTTTGGTCAGAAAATCACACATGCACTAAGAAGCAGCCTGATGGATAAATTTGTAAGTCTGACGGCAGACAGCGTGAATAAGCAGGAGCCGGGAACACTGGTGTCACAGTTTGTCGGGGATGTTGACACGGTGGAAAATCTGTTTACCTCCGGGATTATCAGTATGTTTGCGGATGTATGTAAGATTATCAGTATCCTTGTCGTGATCTGGTTTCAAAACCGTGGACTGACGCTGGTATTGCTGGTGTTGCTGCCGTTTTTATTCTGGTTTACCAGACATGTCCAGAAAAATATGCTGGCGGCGCAGATTGAAAACCGAAAGGCTGTCGGACGGGCATCCGGTCATGTGCCGGAGACGCTTCACAATATCCGCACAATCCATTGTCTTGCAAAGGAAGCATACATGGAAGAGCGTTACGACACTTATATCGGGGAGAGTTATGCAGCGATGGAGCGCACCAATTTTTATGATGCGGTTTACTCCCCGGTGATACTGATATTGAATGCGGTGGTTGTCGCAGTTGTCATGCTGCTTTCCGCGTCCGGAAACCACACGGTACTGACCTTCTTTGGAATGTCTGCCGGAACTGCGGTTGCGGTCATCAACTATATCTCACAGATATTCTCCCCGGTGGAGAGCCTCGGAATGGAGATTCAGACGATTCAGTCTGCGATTGCCGGAATCCACAGGATCAATGAATTTTTTGCACTTGAGGAGAAGCAGATAGTGGAAAAAGACAGCGAGACAGTAGCAGAAGAATGCGTGGAACAGATGGCTGGGGGACACTCAGAAAATAAAACAGCAGATGTTCCGTTTGTCGAGTTTCGGGATGTGACCTTCGGTTATGATGAACATGTCGTTTTAGACCATTTGAATTTAAAGGTCATGGACGCGGAGCAGGTAACACTCGCAGGACGAACCGGGGCAGGAAAAAGTACGATTTTAAAACTTCTCTTAGGACTTTACGAACCGCAGGGCGGAGAGGTTTTGATCCACGGAAGACCGGCAGTGACAGTCCGGGAGGAAGAGAAACGGAAACTGTTCGGCTATGTAGAACAGATCTTCCACATGGTTCCGGGAACGGTGCGCGATCAGATCACGCTGTATGATGAAACCATTCCGGCAGACCGCGTAAAAGCAGTGGCAGAGCTGACCGGGTTAGACGATGTGATAGAAAGCTCTGAAAACGGATATGACACGAAATGCACGCCGGAGTTATTCTCGCAGGGACAATGGCAGCTCTTATCCATTGCAAGAGCCGCAGTGGCGGAACCACAAATGCTGCTGTTTGATGAGATCACGGCGAATCTGGATGCAGAGACGGAAAAGGCAGTGTTACTGGCGTTAAAGCGTGTAGCGAAAGACCGCACTGTCATTTCCATCTCACACAGAACTTCAGCAGAATTAGGACGTATTATTTATCTCTGATTTTTCTTCACAAAATATCCAATCAGGTAGCAGACGACAGCAACCACCATGCCATTGATGGAGGAAATCCCCCAGTTTAATACATTTAACCAGTTACAGAAGTTATAGTATAACCAGACGGATAAAATCGTTCCAATGATACCGGAGATCAGTACCATAGGTTTTTTCTTCTGATGGAAGATATTAGCAAGTCCGAGTCCGGCGGTATATAAGGCATTGTCGTTTGTAGTCCAGATATTCAGACTTTGCGAATCGGGTAAAGTTTGGAGTTGCAGTACCACCGGATACAAAAGAGCCGATGACAAGTCCGGCACCGCCGATCACCGTTAAGGAACCACTGGACACTGCCAACTATTATAG
>ULTW01013394.1_pt1 | contig 10578 bp, 13 predicted proteins | sample 1957961 | NCBI WGS metagenome assembly ULTW01 (sample SAMEA4835744, study PRJEB28245) | human gut metagenome | biome: gut microbiome; material: fecal sample | place: Denmark | collected 2008 | reverse complement strand
TAACTCCTTTAACTCCTTAACTCCTTAACTCCTTGATATGCGAAAGTTCTGTATATATATATAATAAGGTGTAACTTACTTGATGAGATATACCTTATTACCTTTCACCTTATAGTGTATCGGCAGTGTGTTTTGGAGCAAATCCAATACTGAGTCAATGGTTTCCTTCTCCTTGATAACACCCGAATAGGTGTTGGCCTGATCAATGGCTGGGTCTACTACTACCTGTATGTGGTAAATCTTCTCCAACAACTTGGCGATGTCGCTGACATTGGCATTGCTGAAAGCGGTTTTACGCTCATGCCACATCGCATCTTGGTAAACATCGTTCTCCGAAACAGTCAAGTTACCCAAACGAGCATCGACACAGGCTTTCTGACCAGGCTTCAGCTCGATGGTTCCCTCATCGTGGTTGCCTACCACCTTCACCTTGCCTTCAAGAAGGCTCACCGTGGCTCGCTGCTGTTGCTTGTCTATACGAAAGTTGAACACCGTACCAAGCACCTTTACGCTCATCACTTCGCTCTCGACGATGAAGGGCTGATGAGGATTCTTGGTTACTTCGAAATAACCTTCACCTTCGATTTCTACTACACGATTGTCGGAATCAAACTCTTTAGGATACTTGAGGGCAGACTGCTTGTTAAGCCAAACCTTGGTTCCGTCGGGCAAGACGAGCGTGGTATCGTTGTCGGCACCTGTCGTCACCAGCTGCATCTGTACATGACGCAAGCTGTTGTGCTGCGAATAGAACCAAGCCAAACCGCCCAACACGCACACCACTGCAACAGCAGCTGCGCGACGCCATAGTCTCACGACATGAGCATGATGCTCTGCCTCCTGTTCTGCCTCCTGCTCAGCCTCCTGCTTCTGGATGTGAGCCATCAGTCTTTCTTCCGCTTGTCTTATCTGCGATTTGGGCATGAACTGTGCCTTGAGCGCATCGCTCATCTTTTCCAATCGGAAGAGTTCTTGTCTATCTTCAGGAGAGTTTTTCAACCAATCTCTTACCTGCTGGAGTTCCTCCTCGGTGCACTCTCCAGCCAAGAACTTAGCCTTCAACTCTTCGTAGTTTATATCTATATTGTGCATAATCTCTTTCTTAAAATTGATGATTCTATATACCTATTTATTATGTTTCTATAAATACCATAACAATTATTGTAGAGAAAACACTTACTCAATTATCTAAAAAAAACAAGAAAAATAAAAAAAACAGTCCCCAAACGAGAACGAAGAGTCTTCAATGCTTTATAAATATGAGCCTCTACCGTGCGCACGGAGACGTTCATCATCAGGGCGATCTCACTATTCTTCATGTCTTTAAGATAACTCAAAACGAATATCTCTCTACACTTATCTGGTAGATCACCAATAGCCTGATTGATTTTTAAGTTCAGTTCAGCCACCTCCATGTCACGTTCACCATCACCAACGGAAGAGAAGAAACACGTCATACGCATTTCATTGACATCCTCAATAGTAGCCGTACTGATTTTTTTGTAACGTTTCAAGTAATTCAACGCCCTCGAATAAATTGTCTTATAAAGATAAGACTCGATTTGTGGGCCATGAGTATCTAAAGCATCCATACGATTCCACAATTCAAGAAAACCCTCTTGAACAACATCGTCTGCAGCATCCTCGCCCACAATACGTTTAGCGTAATAATACATGGGGGGGGTAATACTTCCTAAATATCGATTTGTACGATTCTTCTTTTTCTGTTTGCATCGTAATACCATCTTTAACCATGAAGTCTATTGTCTGTCGTAAATAAAGGTAATTTATCTCACAATAGATTCACATACTGAACTACTTGTGCGCAAAGGTAAACAAAAAGATGATATAAAACAAATTATCAATTACATTTTTTTGCTTTTAATGGATTATTTTTCACTTTTACAAAATAATCATCTCATTTCTCTTGACTAAATGTTTCAGCCCTATGCTTTGACATCTCAAAACAAGGAGAAGATCATGCTTCTGTTTTCCTCTACTCTTTACACCTTAATTATATATATACAAGTTTCGCTAATTCAGGAGTTAAAGGAGTTTTTTCTTCAGGAGTTAAAGGAGTTAAGTTAAGGAGTTAAAGGAGTTAAGGAGTTATCGCTCCCTGCGGTCGCTGAGGAGTTAAGACAATAGTCTTTCTTGTTGCATATTTAGCTATAAAGCATACGTCTTAACTCCTTAACTCCTTTAACTCCTTTAGCCCCTAAACTCCTTTAACTTCCTGATAAGCGAAAGTTCAGTATAAATGCAGCGTGAAAAATGCAAGTACTTGCGATGGCCGATGAAAGTACTTACGATAGCCAATGAAAGTACTTGCGATGGGCAACGCAAGTACTTTCGTTTTTTGAGCCATTTATCCCCCCTTCTATGATCAATAGAAGTTAAGCCTCATCATATTTTTGAAAACTCAAAAAAATATGCTACCTTTGCAACGAGTTTACCACCATTGACGAGAATAACCATCTCGCCAAAGAAAAACTTTCAAAAAGGAAGAAAATGATAACAGAAAAAAGATTTGCTGTCATCAACGGCATAGATAGTATGCATAGCATCATCCGAATAATGGTGATGCTATGCGTGATGTTCGCTACTCCTTTCAGCACACCACTGAGGGCACAGCATGCAGGTGAAGTAGTAAAAGAGGCAAGCATCCGTAAAAAGGGAGAAAACCACTTCTTTTATGTCACTCCAATACCCGACAGCATTTTCAGCATGATGAAGGGCAAATCGTATAAACACTACTGCACCACACCACGAAGCGAGTTGCGCTATCTGCGCTGCCTGCACACCGACAAGGAAGGCAGAAGCATCGTGGGTGAAATGGTTGTCAACAAAGCCATTGCCAACGATGTGCTCTACATCCTCAAAAAACTCTACCAAGCTCAGTACCCGATAGAACGGATGAGACTTGTCGACCACTGGGATGCCGATGACGAACGAGCCATGAGAGCCAACAACTCTTCGTGCTTTAACTTCAGGTTTATCTCGCATACCCACACCGTATCAAAGCACGGCAGAGGAATGGCTGTAGACATCAACACGCTCTACAACCCCTACTACAAAAGGCTCAAGAACGGAAAGACCATGACAGAACCAGCCACAGCCCGTCCTTATCTCGACCGCAGTAAGAAACACGCATACATGATTCAAAGGGGCGACTTATGCTATCGCCTTTTCAAGGAAAAAGGATTCAGATGGGGTGGCGATTGGAAGCACAGCAAAGACTATCAGCACTTCGAGAAATGACAAAATTTTACCCACGTACTCTGAATCAGAAATTCAACAGCACGTGGGTAAAGGCTTCAAACAAGATGCTTAATTATACCAAATAGAATTATATGATCTACGATCATCTTCTTCGTTGTAGATGTTCTCATACTCCAGGTTCTTTGCCTCGAATTCCTCTAATGACTTTTTCATGATCCGCCCTCCTATATTTTAAAGTTAATAATCTGTTAGTTTGGGCAAAGATAGCAAAAAAACAAACTGGAGATGTCAAGATTTCCGAAAAGTTGACTATTTATGTTAGTTAAAAAACATGTAACTCATTTATCCATAAAATGATATGCTAAAACCCATGAACTCTTTACGTCCCAAAGTGATGAAGCTCATCCAGAAGATGAAGTGGAGACACTGGCTGCTCCTGAGCCTCCTCGTAATGGTATTCATCTTTAAGCACAACCTACGACTAAGCCACTTCTATGCGTGCTCTGTCTACCCTGTCATCGGAAGCATGCTCTCTTCTGTTTCGGGACTCGTGCCCTTTGCTGCGGGCGATATTTTCATAGCTCTAAGCATCCTGTGGGTGCTCTTCTGTCTGAGGAAAAAGGCGACCTTGCTCAAGGCTGCCGAATATCTGCTGTGGATATACGTATGGTTCTACATTGCCTGGGGACTAAACTATTCACAGCCCAACATCTACCTACGCACGGGCATGAAACCAGCAGAAGTAGACAAGGATAAGCTACGCGAGTTTGCCTATCGCTACGCTGACAGCCTCAACTTATTGAGTGAAGAACGAAGAGTGAAGAGTGAAGAACAGGAGAGTGAAGAACGAAGAGTGAAGAGTGAAGAACAGGAAAGTGAAGAGTGGAAACGAAGAGTGAGTGATGCGATTCAGAATGTATATGAGAAGATGGGACAACGAGAAGGCATCAATGCTCCCTTCAATCCTCATCCCCATGTCAAGACGATGGTGTTCACACCCATCAGTTCGATGGCGGGTGTTACAGGCAGCATGGCTCCTTTCTTCTGCGAGTTTACGCTGAATGGCGACATTCGCCCTCACGACTATCCCGCCATCTATGCGCACGAATATGCACATTTCTTAGGAATAGCCCATGAGGGAGAAGCCAACTTCTACAGCTATATTGTCTGCACTTCATCAACCAACCAAGCAGTAAGGTTCAGCGGATATTACCACATCTTCTTCCATGTGCTCCACAATGTCTTCGATATCTTAGGCGAAAAGGAGGGAGAGAAATTCCTGAACCATATCCGGCCCGAGATCATCCGGCTGGCAAAGGACGACCGCCACTACTGGCTCAGCAAGCGAAGCAAGATGCTTGATGCTGCACAAGACTTCGTCTTCGACCTTTACCTCAAGGGCAACAACGTTTCTGAAGGCAGAAAAAGCTATTCGGGTGTTGTCGCCCTGATATTGGCATGGGAAGAGCAGAAGAAGAAATGAGTTTCTTCTACAGGTCGACTCTTACGACACGGAACCCGACATTGGCATATTTGCCTGTTCCTGTACGGGCATCATCCGAATATTCGCTTCGACAGGCATCGCGGCTCGAGTCCCAGCTTCCACCTTTCACAATATATTCGCCTGAAGCATTCTGTGTAGAAGTCCATTCCCAACAGTTTCCCCAGAAGTCAATACCTCCACAGGCACCTGTCGTTTGAGCATAGGCATCTACCGCCGTCAGGCCTTTCTCCACATGGTCGCTGTTCATGCTCACATCCTTAGGCATGTGGCCAGCAGCCAAAATCCACTCTTCTTCCGTAGGCAGTCGATAAGTATGCAGAGCATCCTTTCCACTCAACCACTCACAATAAGCCATCGCCTCATCATACGAAACATTGACAACAGGATTGTTGTCCTGTCCCGAGGCATAGCTGAAACCAGGATTGTATGCAGCATATTCCTTATTGGTGACCGGAGCATAAGCGATATAGGCATTCTTGGCCGAAGAACCTCGCAGCACAAGCCAGTCATCATCGGGATTATCGTCTACACGAGGATCTACAAGACGCCAGAATTGCTGTTCCAGACGAATTTCACGATTCTCAACCATCTCATCCACAATAGCCTGCATCTCAGCTACCAGGTCGGGCGTCTTTGCCTCACGCTCCAGTTCGCGCAGTTTCGCTTTCTTGCGGGCCACAACCTTGTCATACTTTACGCCCATCTGATTCATCAATGCCTGCTTATTTTCATCAGTAGGATTCTGCTGATAAGCCACCAGCATGTTCTTGGTCAATTCATCAAGATTAGGGCGCTCATCCTCCACAAACGGAGCGTTGACATCGGCAAACTCCAGTTCACTCTCCACCAAGTCGAGTGGAGAAATAAACTCGCCTGCCTGGATAGTCTGATGCACGCCGAAATAACTTGCCACCTGATTGCCTTTGTAGATAGAGAGACGATATCCGCCATAAAGATCGCAAGGGAAGGTAACAATATAATAATCCTTTCCTGGAGTGAGCGCAGCACCTTCCGGTGCCGAGAAAGTGATGATCGACTCCTTATCGCCGGACAGGTTGCCTGCTATCTGATAGCCATCCACACACTCCAGCTCCACCTTGGTAATACCTTCCATGGCAAAGTTAAGTTTCACACCACCTAAATTCTTACTTACTATTTCATCAAGAGAAACCGTTGTGGCGGCTGACTGGCTTGCAGGTACGGTGACATCCTCAGTTCCTGTCTGCGGTGAATCTGGTGTTTCTATATCTTCTGCATCTGGCAAAAAAGAGTCGTTATCGGACGAACAAGCTGTCAGCGAAACAGCCATAACGGATATAATAGAGAGAAAAAAGTGTTTGAGTTTCATATTAATTTCAGTTTTCGCATATCGCAGCATTGCCCATTAAGCCAATGCTGCCGATATTCTTTTTTTGTTCTACTTTCGCATTTTTTCAGCATCTTACATATTGCCACCTCTTGGCGCTCTTCTTGCCCCAGGTTTGCCTCCATTCTGCTTACCCTTCTGCGCAAAGCGCTTCATCATCTGACGCTCTAACTCATAGACACGCTGTATCTGGTTCTGAGTAAGGAACTGAGAGTATTTCTTGTAATACTTCTGACGGATGTTGAGAATCTTCTCGCTCATCTCGAAACGCTGCTTTATCTGCTGCTCGGTCTGCGCCTCAGAGCCTCCCTTGTTGCGGCGGGGACGAGGTCCAAGAGCCCATATCTCTTTCTGGCACTGGGTGTAAGTGTCAATGAACTGACTTTTTGTCTTCTCATCGAGAGCCAGGTCGTAGGCAATGTGCTGTGCCTGTTTTTCAGCTAACTGCTCGCGAGAGATGCGCTGCTTCTTAGTAGGAGCCTGAGCTGAAGTACTGATACTGAATGTAAGCATGGCAAAAGCCATGAACATGATACTTAATAACTTTTTCATACCTTCAAAATTTTAATATGTTTGTTACTGTTTTTCGTCAATTGTTAAGGAACACATCATCCTGGTAAGCATCCAGGAGAAAAGCCTGGTCGGCAGACGACAACTGAGCGAAAGCCTGATCTACAGCCTGCAAATCGCTGTCTGCCTGTGAGGAGCGAGAAGCAGAGAAGTCCATATTGACAACAAAGAGCAAAGCCACCGATGCAGCTGCAGCCAGGGCTGCAGTCCATATCACCTTAAGAACTGGGCGCTTTTTCTGCTCCACGACAACAGGCTGGGGAGTGTCGTTCTTTACAGCTTCAAGGATGTTTGACTCCATGTCCTTCAAGAAGCCATCAGGAGTAGAGTAAGGCATACGTTTGCCCACCTGTTTGAAATCGAACTTTGTATCCATAATTTTAATCATTTGAATTCATGTACTTGATAATTTTCTCTTTGGCAACATGATAGCATGCCTTGATGCTGGTTGGTGTGGAATCAGCCACACGGGCGATTTCGTCGAATCCCAACTCATCATAGTATCGCATATTGAACGCCAGCTGCTGCTTGGGTGGAAGCGAGAGAATGGCCTTCTGCAATTTCACCGCCACCTTGTCTCCGTAGTCTATATAGTTGTCGGCAGCAAGAAGTGCCACTCCTGTGGTTTCCGCCTCCATAGAGACAACTTCCTGCCTCCGCTTGCCGATGATCCGCAAAGCCTCGTTGGTGGCAATACGATAGATCCAACAGCGAAGAGAACTGTCGCCACGATACTGGTCGAAAGAACGATAGATTCTCACAAATGTCTCTTGCGAGGCATCCTGTGCATCATCGTGCGATACCACCAGTCGGCGTATGTGCCAATAGACGGCTTCCTGATATTTAGCCATCAGCATGCGAAACCCGTTCTCAGGACATGCCTTCAGCGTTTCTACTATGTCTTTGTCGTCCGCTCTCATAGGTGTGTCAATATTATGGCTTGTCGCTTCTCATTTTCTTTATCTCCAACATCTTACTCTTTTCACATGCTTGTGGTGCTTCTTGCAGGGGCATCCACATTTCTTTACCACAACGGTTGCGGCAGGACGCACATGATGGCGATGCATACGATTGTGTCCGGGACGGGCAGAAGCCGTGCTACAAGCCAAAGCCACAAGGGCAACTATCATTGTTTTCTTCAAATCGAATATTGCATTCATAACTCTTATTTTTTATAGGGTGAATACTCATATTACCTCACTCACGTCCTTCAAACGGGCCCGTTTTGATAAACGTTACACTGATAAGACCTTATAGAGGCAGAAAGGTAAAAATAAAAAGTGAGAAAAATGCAAAAAATAATGCTTTTTTACTTTTTGAAGAGACAAAATGCCCACGAATGACTATTTTTTGTTACTTTTGCACCACACTTCATGAGTGACAACAAAGAAAATCATGACAGACTACAGAAGTATGATAGACCGCTGTTACATAGAAATTATCAATACGTGCAACCTGAACTGCCACTTCTGTCCGAAGCACAACAGAGCGAAGAGACAGCTCACGGCAGAAGAGTTCGACTTGCTCACCAGTAAGTTGAAAGGCAAAGTGTGTTTCCTCTATTTCCATCTCATGGGAGAGCCCCTGCTCCACCCTCTGCTGCCACAATTCATCACTCTGGCAAGAGAGCGTGGTTTCAAAACCGTGCTTACCTCCAATGGCACCCTCCTGCATCGGGCCATGGAACTCTTAGACACACTGCCCCATAAAATACAACTCTCTGTTCACTCGCACGAGAGCAATGCACAAGGCAGACTGTCAGAATACATGGATGAGGTGATGCGCTTCTCGACTCAGGCAGCAGCCAAAGGCACCTGTATGGTGTTGCGCCTATGGAACCAAGGAGGCATGGATCAGGAGAACGAAGAGGTGATGAACCTCATCGAGAAGTACGTACCTAAGCCCTGGAAAGAGCGTCCCGACGGATTCCGCCTCAGCGACAATCTCTATTTAGAGTTTGACAGAAAGTTCGAATGGCCCAACTTCGACAACAAGGACAACAGCCAGACGTCTATCTGCAATGAACCTGGCGAAGATAAAGAACGAGAGGTGTTCTGCAAGGCGCTTATCAAGCAGATAGGTGTGCTGGCAGACGGAAGTCTTGTGCCCTGCTGTCTCGACCACAATGGTGATGTGATATTGGGCAATCTGCTACACCAGTCGCTCGAAGAGATTCTCTCCTCGCCAAGGGCTACGGCATTGATAGAGGGATTCAAGCATCATCATGCCTCTGAAGCACTCTGCCGCGACTGCGAGTCGGCATTGGCACGTAATAGTTTCAGGGGTAAAGCAAGAAAACAGATATAAGAAGAACATGCGGCTTTCCAACTCCACGAAGCGGTTATACGACACTGCTTTCGGGAAATATGACTTCATCGTACCCTTAATGAAGAACAGGTAGTATTGCTTGAAATTACAAAATGTACCAAAAAGAACTATTTCTTATCCCGAACTGGGGTAGAAATCTGTCTTTTTACTACCTTATCATCGAAAAAGTGTATGATTTAACATTCGTTATCATCGAAAAAGTGTATACTTCCCTGTTTTTTATCATCGAAAAAGTGTATCCTTGCAACTGAAACATTTTAATTCCAGTTAGTTATGAAAAGACACTGGAGCAACACCAAGACTCCTTCGGAGATCGACTTCATCATTCAAAATAGCCAAAGGGTTATACCTGTAGAAGTGAAGGCTGAGGAAAACGTACGTGCGCGTTCCCTGGCACAATTCATCAAAGACAACCCAGGGTTGAAAGGGTTGCGTATCTCCATGAAAGGATATGTAGATCAAGAATGGATGGAAAACATCCCTATCATAGCCATTGGTACATATTTTGAGAAATGATATGTAAAGGATTGCAGAACATACTCAAAGAGAATTGTGGCAAGGCAGATAGTATATACGAGGAAATATCATACAAGTTAATCAAGGTAAAGCATAAAAGTATATGAAAGAAGTATTCATCGTAAGCATAGGAAGCTTCTTCGGAGGCGGCATGAGATATTGGATTTCCAAGATGGTGCAGTCGTGCAGCTTGATAGCTTTTCCCTTCGGCACGATGACGGTAAACGTGTTGGGCTGCTTCATCATCGGAGTGCTCTCAGGCATCTCATGGAATGGCGGCGGATGGATGAATCCTACTACCAAACTGCTGCTCACCACTGGTTTCTGTGGTGGCTTCACCACCTTCTCTACCTTCATGAACGAAGGTTCTTCGCTGATGAAGGACGAGCAATATCTCTACATGATGCTCTATCTCTTCGGCAGCCTCACCCTTGGCCTCATCGCTGTATTGGCTGGACATCAGTTGGCTAAGTTTTTATAAAAAGTCAGCTGCATCAGGAGCAACAGCAATGATTTCACACTACATTAAGTACGCAGAAAGACTCCATAAAGCGGCATGTTGGAGATATTCTCTTGTTGACGATAAGGCAACATAGAATAACGTATGGCAGATATGTCAGGGTGCTCCTTAAGATAGTTATGCAATGAGGTGGCTTTGATGATTGTACCGCCTTTTACTTCTATAGGCAATAATGCCCCATCACGCTGAACGAGGAAATCCATTTCCATACGAGAAGTATCAGAACTGTAATAATAGATGTGGTTAATACCCGATGCAAGCAACTGCTGAAGGACATACTATTCTGTGAACGCTCCTTTATACTCCGTGAATACGTTATCGCCAAGCAACACATCCTTTGCTGCGGTATCAGCCATAGCCCCCATCAGTCCACAATCGCACAGATACAACTTGAATGCCGACAAGTCTTCATAAAACTTCAACGGCAGCTTAGGCTTAAGATATTTTAAAACAATAAGAACCATTATAGTCGATGTAGCGAATGTTTACGATGAAAGAGCACCTCACGATGAAGGGTCTATACGCCACCCGTTCATCGTGGCATATAGACCC
>ULTW01019451.1_pt1 | contig 10659 bp, 12 predicted proteins | sample 1957961 | NCBI WGS metagenome assembly ULTW01 (sample SAMEA4835744, study PRJEB28245) | human gut metagenome | biome: gut microbiome; material: fecal sample | place: Denmark | collected 2008 | reverse complement strand
GGGCATCAAAGCCCTCGCCAGGTTGTGCGGGCTGGGACCGCATGAGGGATAAAAGCTTTGTGTAAACAGATTCATTAATCAATATAATTGTATAATTATGTATACATTTTTGGATAATATGTTCAAGGTACTCAAAGTGACAGCCAATAATGAGCAACAGAAAAATTTGGCGGCTTTGGCGATATGTGTGAATAATTTGGATGCTATTGCTGCCCTGCAAAGACTCCGTCAGTATTGCGTGAATATAGGTGACTTGAAACATGCTGAAGAAATTCAGCAAGAGATTGTCAGATGCCAAAATGAAATATCACAAGAGTTTTTGGAGAAGGTATTGAGAAGCAGTAATAATACATAGGCATAAGTGGTAATAATGCTGTATCTAGGCTGTAGCCATCATCTTGTTTTATAAGATAGTTGAAACGGCTGTATATAAGTTTTATGATTGAGCAACATTAGGTCGGGCATAAGATTGCCCGACTCATCGAGAAAGTGAAAGGGCTGAGTTTTGAGGAGTCTGCCAAATGTATAATCGCAATTTTGGATTGGTCAAGTATTGCAATCAAGTTGTACATTGGTATTCCAATTGACCTTGTTGACGTGTTCAACGCAGGTCAAGACTTTATGTCGATTGTGTAGTACATCAAACAGGTGATTCAAACTCATGTTTGACACCGGGGAGGCGGTTCGTTGTCTCCTTTATTATGTTTTTTACAAGATTCATTATGAATTATTCCATTGAACAATCAGAAATAACAGAACGAACAGAACAGATTAATAAGTTTGCTCTATTGGTTGATTTGTTTAATAATAATGCCGTTGAGAGAGAAACATTCAAGGCTGAATTATCGAAGATTGAACAAACAGACTGGGCAAAAGAAAATCTGTTTAATCAGTTGATAGGGTATTGTGTTCTTGGAGATGCTTATGGAATTCTGAAAAGTCGAGAATTGGATTTCAGAAAGGCATACTATAATAACGAATATGTCTATAAAGAAGTAAGCTACTACCATAATGTACAATATTTGATTACTCGTGTAAAAAAAGAAGAATGGGCGGCATTGTATCTTACTGCTTTCAGCACATCATGCAAAGCTTATTTGTGTTTAGCTAATGCATATGATCATCTTGGAAGATTCTGCGAAGCTCAACAATACTACAGAATGGCATTGCAAGATAGCTACAATACCTCAAAGGTTGAAGTGAATCAAGGTTTTGCCTATGCGAACATGCATAGCTTTTGGATTGAAGAAGAACCATTTATTATAAGAAAAGCCCAACAGATTATAAGAAAGTATCAACAGACTTTTGATAGCCTATCACCTTATTTCAGACAGATTTGTTCATGGTCCTCTCCTTCTTTGGATGCACCTTTAGTTGATTATCACAATATCCAAGATGGTGAATACGAGAAATGGATATGTCATCATTATTTAAGAATCAATCGGTTTAATGATGTTGAGCCAGATTCTATGCTGTCACTATGTGATAATGTGAAACTTCCTGTCATAGTTGATACTCCTGAGAAAAAAGCTCTTTACGAAAGTACCTTTGAAGAAATTAAAGGTAGTTACATCAGCACAAGGAAAATTCTATATACTATTATAAATGAGGATAAGAACAGTATAAATATGGAGATGCTGAAAATGGCATATAAGAACTTTTATTCCATATTCGATAAGATAGCCATGTTCTTATCCAATTATCTTGATATTAAATTAAAATCCTATGAGGTAGATTTTGCTAAAATATGGAATTGTAAGAATGGGGATATTCGACAAGAAATCTTGATACATTCACAGAACATGCCTTTATTAGGATTGTATAACATCAAGTTGGATGTTTATGGAATGATGAAAACGGATTGGTATGTAGTTGATGAACAAACAAAGGATTTGAAAATGCTACGTAATTATATGGAGCATAAGTCTATAATTATTAATGACGCGTCAATGTCCCGTACAGAATATCAATTAACCATTTCGAAACAAGAATTGGAACTAAACACCATCAGGTTGGCGCAACTTGTAAGATGCGCCATCATATACTTGTGTAATTTTGTTATGTACGAGGAATATGACAAACTTCACCAATAAAAGATATTGATATGATAAATATAGAACGCCGCCCAGATGTTCCAGGCACATTCTGATGGCATACAGGAAGTCCTCTATTTCTTGAGATGGGACACATACCACATAATTATAGTCGCTGTAAGGCATATGTTTAATTCAAATTTAACCCACTTTTTAAAGTGGAGTCAACAATGAATCTACAAAACGGGAAAATATCATTTCTTGAAGTAATTGCTTATGTCATCACATTTATTGGTGTGGTGGTAATGATTATCTTCTTGATAAATCTTTCTTCTACTTATGGTATTGGAGGTCATCTTTCCACTGACGACATGGCGGTAACTGGACAAGTTGGCGACTTCATGGGTGGCGTGGTAGGTTCCATTTGGGCTTTAGCTGGTGTTTTTCTCTATTTCTCTGCTGTCAAAATGCAGAATAAGGAATTAGAGAATCAAGCTAAATATCGGAGGGAAGGTGCCATTATGGATGCCATAAAAGATTTTGAGTCCACATTCTTTTCTTTATTGGATTCTCAGCGAAAGATAAAAGCTGAGTTAGTTGGGGATTTTGATGATGTGAAGATGGAGAGTGGTAATAAAATGGATGGCTTTACATTGTCTGCTTCTGGAAATGAATTCTTTAAAGAGGCTTACATTGTTTTGCAAAAGTTGTATTCTTTTACAGAAAGAAATGATTTTCATGTTAATCTTAACCCTAATAAAGATTTACCTTTTGCAAAGAATAAAGAGGAGCAAAAACAGATAAAGGCAAGATTTTCGGAAGATTTGACTATTGTAAGGTTAGGCTTGACTGATGAAGGACAAAAATTGCTTAAGCGGATAAAAGCGAAGAAGTCCGAATTGAAAAGATGTCAAGCTCTCTATCTGTTATTCTTTGTTCATTTTTCTTCTACCATAGGTCACTATTGCCGCCATTTATATAATATCATGAAATATATGAATCAGGCTCAAATGGATGTTATAGTAATGATACGAAATACGTTTGAGAATGGTGAGCTAGAAGAGAAAATAAAAGATGTGGAAACACGATTCAAAAGATATGCTGCATTTTTTCAGTCAAGTTTGTCTTCTTCTGAAATGTCTATTCTGTTTTACAATGCTCTTATATATGATAAGGCAAGAAAGCTCTATATACAATATAACTTGTTGGAGAACTTGCAAGATATTTATCTGATAAAACCAGAACACAAAGATTTGATTCCTGGTTTTAAGTGTAAATCTCCAGATAAGATGATAGAGGATTATTTGTCAGTGGAGGAATAACTTTATAATAAAAGTTGAAAAAATGAAAACAGAAATAAAAAGAAGACTTTATGAGGTAGTCAAACAGATTGATGATGTCCTCAGATACAATCATGATGTTCTGAATTTGATTTCCTCAATTTGGGATGTATATCAAAAACCTTCAACTGGCGAGGATCATCGGTACAGTGTGTTGGGCGAAGAAATAGACAAACATTATTTCATGAATGATGATTGGACACAGGACAAGCTGTATCTATCTGTTTTGCATATTCTTGACGATGATGAGCGTTTACTGAGATTTGTTGAGGGCATGGTTAATGTCGCTCAACTGGGTGAGGGGAACGATACTATCAAGGAAATCAATCAAGTTTTAGAAGAGGATGGACTTATCATTAGCAGAAATGGATATAGTTGGGAAATAAAGGCTATCGACCCTGATGAAAGATATGAACAGGATGAAAGTCTGCCATTTGTACGATGCAAGTCCACGATTACAGATTGTGTGTTTTTTAAAGAAAAAGACATAAAGCTGCCAACGGATGATAAATGTTTTGTTGTTACTTTTAATGATCAGTGGAACGATTATTTTGAATATTATACGTGGTTTCGACTTTATTTTAAGAACGGAGATAGCTTAATTCCTATCGGAAGTCTTAAAATTATGAACCTTTCCAATGTAAATACTAATATGATTTTGCCAGAAAGATTTCTTCAACTTGGTCCTGAGTTTTGCTCACTTGGCAGCAATGTTGGGTACTATGCAAAGATGAAAGAGTTATTTGGCGATAAGGCTTATATCTATCTCGGTGAATTGAGAGATGCTGCTTTATATGGTGGAATCCGAGATAGGTTTGAGGACAAGGATGCTTTTAAGTGTTCTTTGATTAGATATAATGATGCGGAGAGGGCTTTGAGAATGGGAAGGTACTATACCTTTGACAGAGACATCAATACAGCTTTCTCTTTTAGCTATCATTATGAGCCAGCATATGACAAGGAACATCTGATGTCTGTTGACATTGATTTTGGCTTTCAGTATGAATGTGAGCCTTATCACCGTATGATAGGTCTGATTGGTGAAAATGGTGTCGGGAAATCAACTTTGCTAAATAACATGGTAGAAACTTTTATTGGCAAGGACAAAAGCTCGTTTGTTGGATTGCCTCCTGTGGTAAGTAAGGTTATAGCTATCTCGTATTCTCCTTTTGACAAGTTCCCTCCAAAGCATGAAGACAACACGATAGAATATCACTATTGTGGCTTATTGAAAAGCTCGACGGAATTGTTCTCACAAAAAGAGCAAATTGATTCTTTTAAGAGAAATCTAGAAATGATAGCAAGAAGGGGCACTTCTGACCAATTGAAAAAGGAATGGTTAAGGATTATGTCGGCTGTGGTAGATGAGCATATTGTTTCTAGTTTTTTTGACGAAGAAGAAAAATTGAATGATGTGTGCATCAATGAATTCTGCAAAAACATGAGTTCGGGGGAGTCCATTTACGTATATTCCCTAACAGAGATAATGGCAAATATCCGATTGGACACCTTGCTGTTGTTTGATGAACCAGAGCAACATCTTCATCCACATGGAATTACGACCCTTATGAGAGCTATATATGATGTGTTGGAGCAATTTGAATCTTATGCTATTATTGCTACTCATTCGCCACTGGTGATTAGGGAGATGCTTTCTGATAATGTTTATACTTTTGAGAGAAATGAAGATCTCCTCTCTGTGGCAAAAATAGGCATAGAATGTTTTGGAGAAGATGTGTCGGTGTTGAGTGATGTCGTATTCAAGAACATGGCAGACCAAAAGAAATTTGAACGTTTTATTGAAGATGTTGCAGAGCATAATAATTACGATTATGATGCCATTGTCAAGGAAATAAAAGGCAAGCGTAATAATTTAGGAATGGGAGTCAGATTGTTGATTCTCTCCGTGATCGATCGGAATAGCCAGCATTATGAGAAAGCTTAGACATATAGATGAGGAGGAAATTTCCTTTATCAACAGGGTGATTGATTCCACCAAAAAGAGGAAGGCTGATGAGGGCTTACCAGAAAGCCAAACTTATAAGGGGCGATGCAAGGCTGTCATGACCAATCATGAGGAATACATCAGAAACTATGATAAGGCTTTTGAAAGCAATAAACTTGAGGCTTTGGAGAATACTCATCCTGTACTGTCCCCTGATACTCAACTGGAACTCAAAGATTTATATTCGTATTCTCGTAAAGTTATTGTGAATTTACGAGAAAGTGTCTTGACGGAAGATGGCTACAAAATTAGCTTTTGTCCTTTGTGCGAAATCAATTTGGCAAATACTATGGATCATTTCATTCCACAAACTGGTTATCCTTTGTTTGCTGTTCATCCGAGAAATTTGATTCCTTCATGTGATTTGTGCAATGGACATAAGTCAGATACAATAACAGATGGAACGGGTAAACGTAAATTCTGGAATGCTTACTTGGACACGCCTCCAGAAGAGGAATATTTATTTGGTGATGTCATTGAAAGAGAAGGATTGCCATGGGTGAAGTTTCGCATTGAACAGGGAAAAATTGATGACGAGACCTTTCGGTTGCTACAAAATACGATGAATCCGGATGGACAGAAAATGTTTTCTGTCTATGAAAATGCTGAGGGAAAATTTATTTATGACTTGCTGAAACATTGTATTGGACAGTTTCAAAGATACTGTGGTACATTATCTTTTGATGAGTGCATTAAGTCTATAAAAAATGATATAAAAAACAACTTCACTCTAAACAATTGTGAAGATGTGGTTAAGTTGGCATTGATAGAGTCACCGATTTTTCTGAAACGTGTGGAAGAAAAATTGAATGAGCGGAATATTCCTTATAAAAAATAACACGAATGATATCAATTTTAGTTTCTAAGATTATATCAATGGAATCCTTTACCGTTAATCAGATATTCGAGAATAAGGGAAAGGCATATACCTATCTCACCCCAGTGTCTTATTTGACAGCTCTCGACAACAAGGGGTTGTTCATGTGGAAGGATGGCATCTTTGCAGATTGTGGTTTGTTGGTGTAAGCCATTAAGTTGGTGTATGGCAAGTAAGTGATTCGCCGAAGTTTTGATATGGCTTCTATGCATAAGAAATCCATTCCACAGATATTAGTAAAGAACCGTCCTGATGCGGCGTATGCCATCGCAAAGGTGATCATAGCGCTCAAACAGTACCGCTTGTATCACTCGGTGAAAGTTAGCGAAGTATAAACCTATGTTTTTTCAATTTAAATCTTTCTATGTAGGTTCTGGTGATTGTATTACCTTGTTGTTAAAGAATGACGACAAGGAAATACATATCATGGTAGATTGTGGCCTCTATACTCAAGAAGTTAATGACTATATCGTGAATGATTTTCATAGTTATATTGACTATCTGATTGTTACACATATAGATAATGATCATATCAATGGTTTGATAGAGATGCTTAAAACCAGGCCCAATCTAACCATCAATCATATCTTTTATAATTGTCATCAGCGGACATCTGATGATTTGCAGGAATGGGATGAGAAGATGGTGGAGAATATGAAGCGAGTTTACGGTCATTTACCCGCTGTGGTGGATATGCTAGAGCAGAGAATTAATGCTGAAACTTCTATGTCTCTTGCAGAATTGATATTAGAAAACGAAAATTGGAAAAGGGTATGGAGAAGAGAGTATATCACTGAAAATTCTTTGGCAATTGATTTGGAAAATAATATGGGAAGGTTTATCTTCCTTTCTCCATCCAAGAAAGCTTTGGACGACTTGGATAAGAAATATAGATTGCTATTTTGGAAAACGTTATACAAGCAGAAAAAAGAAGATTATGAAAAGGAGGAAACCATATACGAATCATTGATGCGTATAATGGAGCAAGAAGATAACGAAGGGTTTGATGAGGAGCCAGTATCATCTAAGGTCCTTAATGAATTGGAAATGAAAAATTATTATTTGATTGATAATCATGTATTTCCTCAGATAGACATTTCTGAATGTTCTGGAGTGGATGATTTCAAGTCAAGAATGACTGAATTATTGGAAGATGATAAGGCTGAAGTTTTGTGGTTGCAGAAAAAGGATAGAAAACTCCTTGCAGACAAGTATTTGGATTTTGAGACTATAGATAAAGTAATAAAAGAATATTGGGAAAATAGTATTATATGTGCGTGAACAATTCCAGCTCTCAATTTTATGAGCGACTTTTCTGGGATGGAATTTAGTATCCCCGATTTTATGCGAGGTGATTGGGTGAGTCTGGCAAAATCTTATTGAATGGAAATGAAAACTGTACTTAAGAACAACTGGTTTATTTTTGTCTTATCTTTGATATTCGTAGTTCTGTGCTTCTTGATATGCAGATGTTCTTGGTCTGTTGTTGAACGTCTGACAAGTGAGACACCAAAACAGAATACTCATGTTGAGGCGATAAATATACAGATAGAGTTGTCTGATACATTGAATGAAAAGATATTTGACAGCTTGAAGAGTATTCAAAAGAATCTTCAAGAGATGAAATCTGATTCAGTGATAGTAATTGTTGATAAAATACATAAATGATAGTTGCCTTATGGGTATGAGTTGGGACTTTACAAATTATACTTTCAGCTTCTTGGTATCGTTGATAGGTACTATACTTGGAATTTGCTATCCTTTGTTCTTGGAGAATATAAGGAAGATTGACGATCAATACCAATCGACGGTATTGGCAAAACGATTCCAGGAAGCACCTGTGTTCAAGCTGTATCGACTTTTATTGATAGCGGCTATAATTATTTCATTTTTAGCTCCTTTTATTATGCTGTTTTCTGACAATAGCATTGTAAATATAGGGGTAGAAACAATACATTGCTTATTTGTTTTAGCATTAGTATTTGTTATGCTTTATATGTTTCGAGTTATCCAAACATATTATAATCCAGATGAATTGTGTAGGCTTCTATTTGAATGTCCTAAATCACAGCATCTTCCTGTTAATAGAGAATTGCTGATGGCTTCTGTGGATTTGATGAGGTATTCATGTGAAAGAAACAACATGGATGTTTATAGGATTAGCAAGGGGTATTTAGTTAATGCGGCAACATTAGAGCAGATACCTGTGGGGTATGAATACTATAATCTGTCTTCACTTTTGCAAGATACTTTTATACGGATTACAGACTTGTCAACCGATGAAACATTGAAGCCATTATGCTATGACAACATCTTGGTACAAGTATACTATAATATATTTTGCAAGGGATTTAATGGCGAAAACAACTATGCTACAATTTGGCATTCACTAAATAAAATAATGGAATCTGAGAATACGGAATGGTTTCAGCAATATTGGTCTGCTGCTATCTCATATTGCGGTCTTATTGTCAAAAATCTGCGGAGTGATGCTTCGAAATATGTATTTGAAAATCAAGCTCGTTTTTTGGAATTTCATCATGCTTTGGGTGCCATGCTGGTGTATCGGCGAAAAAATGATTGGCTACATTATATATCAACGACAGATAATGTTAGTCCAAGGAAATTTGATTTAATACCTGGGTCTTTAAATCAAATATTCTTCTATGTGGTTAGATTTGAGCGTCTATCCGACAGACCTTGGGAGCTTACTGGTAAATATCAAATGAATGGAATATCCAATGATGTTAATTCTGACCAAACAATATTGCTGCAATTGTATCGCTATTTTACCTTCTTGATTATGCGTCTTTTCAGTTATAATGACTATAATATCGGCTATTGCGATCCTATGCAATTGCCAAATATCGATGGTTATGACTTAAGAGGATTAAAGAATTTAAAAGGAACTGTGGAACGGATTCTTCATACTGTAAATTATTGGTATGATGACAATCGTATATCGGAAATCTATCTTCCTGTAACTCCAGAAAAAAGCGAAGTGATAAAACTCTTAGATGGATTGATAGAAAAGATAAATGCAAGGATACAGTTCCATATTAACAATCCAGAATTAGATACCGATAAGTTTGAAGAATTGAAGTCTCTGCTGGCAGAAGCTGACAATAAAAGCAAAGCTTTGGCAGATATGCCTAATGAAGAGGAAAAGAGAAACTGGGGGGCTACAAGTATTGAAATGACAATTGAACATCAGTTGGACGCAGATATAAGCAGCAAGGATGGATATAAAGGATGGAGTAATTTCCCTGAAGTCATATTGCAAGCCTTGAATACGAAAGTTGCAAGATACATTGATGGTTGCTATTCATTTATAGAGCCTCTTGCAGATTTACGCATCTGTGAGAAGAATCTGTTTGCCGCCTTGGATAAACTGCAAATTCCGAAGGAATGCCTTATCTTATCCATGGGTGTTTACTTGGGTGGCATAGATGTGAAGTATAATAAGAAATCAATTTTGACGTATGATTATACTAACAATACGTGTTCTTATGGTAAAATACCAGTGATAGAAAACAATTCTGCTTATTCTGTTGTTTATGTCATAAAACAATCTGATTTGCTCAAGATGGATACTCAGTTGGCAGACGAGAGCGATAAAGTTATTAAGAACATGACTTTGTTGGATGGTTCAGAGAAACATCTTTATACTAATATTGATGAGGTTATTCAAAAAGAAGACCCTACACCGATTCTGAAATTGGGAAAGAAAATTTGTCTCTATACAAAACAGAATATAGAAATCATCCGCATTAGAGTGGCAAGAGATGGAGACGATTCTATGGAAATAGCAAGACTGAAACCATGGAAAGAATATTTGAAAACAAATAGCTGATATAAATGGAAATAGAGATAATTAAAACCAAGCAACTTATGTCATATATAAAAAATAAAGAAATATCCTCAAAAGTCTTTTTCTTGGGAGTATCTAAGAAGACAAAGGGAGGTATGACGGCTGTTCGTAAGTATTCGGTGAAAGCTGTATTGTGTGCCTAGATAAAGTTTCGTACCTTTGCACCATGATTTTAAATTTTTCAAATTATGGTACAAGGCAAGAAACAATTAAACAGCAAGCCAAAGTTCACCGAGGTTGTAATCGGTGACAATGAGGCGAAGGAGATGCGTGAGTCTGCAAATGTTCGCAACCGTCGCAATCCTTATTTAAAATTGAGCTATCCCAATGGTGTGACACTAATTCTCCCTGCTGACATCAGTATCGAACAGCTTCGGGTTTACATTAGTATATTAGCTTGTGCTGATGGAGGGCTAAATTGCGTATTCTTGTCTCAAAATTAGAAAAATGATGCCGCCGTGCAAAGGTACAGCATTGTTTTGAGATATGCAATACGGCGTTGAGCGGATACTTACAATGCAAAAGATGGGGGG
>ULTW01026018.1_pt1 | contig 10693 bp, 6 predicted proteins | sample 1957961 | NCBI WGS metagenome assembly ULTW01 (sample SAMEA4835744, study PRJEB28245) | human gut metagenome | biome: gut microbiome; material: fecal sample | place: Denmark | collected 2008 | reverse complement strand
GAAACTATCAATTTTACTGGCGGGGAGCATTTTAACCTCGGTGATTGTCGGCAATGTGTATGCCCAGACCTGCGGCGCTCAGCCATCGTGCTCTGATTTGGGATATACTTATACCGGAAGCACCTCTGACTGTCTCAGTCCAGCTCTCAAGTGCCCCTTTAACACCTCCTATTTTAACTGCACTAAAAAAGCTGATACATTTTATCAATTTAAATTAAATTGGGCTTGGGCATCAGATATTCCGGGAAAACAGGATTGGCCGGCTTATCAAAACGGAATTGTTATCGGACATGCTCATGACATTAGAAATTATGGCGCTTTTATCATCATCAACGGCAAAAAAATCGGTTCGTTAACCGGTGACGTAACACAACGGTCCTTTTTCTATTTCAATGTCTCAGAGGGTGACAGGATAACTATAGATGCAGATGACGTACATGCTACTTTCGTTCCTTATTACGGCAGTTAAAAAAAAGCTCCCCAAAGGGAGCTTTTTTTAACTCAGAAAATATTCCCGCAAATAAGCCGGCAGATCTGCAATATTAACGCGATGCTGTTCCATTGTGTCACGATCGCGGACGGTTACGGATTCCGGTTGGTTTTCAATGGTTTCAAAATCGACCGTCAGGCACAGCGGGGTACCGACTTCATCGTGGCGACGGTAGGCTTTGCCGATATTTCCGGTATTTTCCAACGCAACGCGCCCAATCCCCAGTTTAAGCAGATTTTGTTTGATTTCATGGCATTTGGCCATTATCTGCTCGTTATTCTTTTTCAACGGAATAACCGCGACCTTTATCGGCGCAAGATGTTTCTTCAGTTTCAAAACAATACGGCTGTTGTTATTGCCGAGATCTTCCTCTTCATAAGCTTCGGTCAAAACAGCCAAAACGCCGCGATCAACCCCCATCGAAGGTTCAATCACAAAGGGAACGACCCAAGAATTGCTGTCATCATCACGAATGCACAACTTGGTGGTAGATTCACTGTTGGGATGACAGTGCGAGGTCAGATTTAATTCATCCTGCCCTTTGGTATGGTTGCCGAGGTCATAATCGGTGCGGTTGGCTATGCCTTCCAGTTCTTCCATACCGTGAGGGAACTGATATTCAATGTCATAGCAGGCTTTGGCATAGTGAGCCAAATCTTCTTTCGGCGTGGTATAAATATTAATGTGCTCGCGCGGCAGTCCCTGCTCTTCCCACCATTTGATCCGGGCTTCTTTCCACATTTCATGCCATTTTTCGTCTTCGCCGGGCATAACAAAATATTCCAGCTCGGCCTGTTCAAACTCCCTGACGCGGAAGATAAAGTTGCGCGGTGTGATTTCATTGCGGAAAGATTTGCCGATTTGAGCAATGCCGAACGGCAGCTTGCGCGAGGTGGAATCAACCACGTTTTTAAATTGGGTAAAAATTGCCTGTGCGGTTTCCGGACGCAGATAAGCCAGATTTTCCGCATTATCAACCGGGCCGACCGTCGTCTTGAACATCAGGTTAAACGGACGGGGTTCGGTCAAATCTGTCGAGCCGCAATTCGGGCACTTTCCGTCTTTAATGTGGTCAGCGCGGAAACGCCCTTTGCATTTGCGGCAGTCGGTCATCGGGTCAGAGAAAGTGTCTTCATGGCCGGAATAATGCAAAACCTTGCGGTTAGTCAAAATAGCGGCATCCAGTCCTTCGATATCATCACGTTCATAGACCATTGCCCGCCACCAGGCCGCTTTCAGGTTGTTCTTCAATTCTACGCCTAACGGACCATAGTCATAAACCCCCTGCATGCCGCCGTAGATATCGGCATTCTGAAAAATAAAGCCACGGCGTTTACATAAGGAGACCAGCTGGTCCATTGTCTTTGCAACCATTTCGAAATTTCCTCTTTTTAAAACTAGTAAAAAATTAACTTCTTACTTGTATAATAATAAATTCCAAAAAGCAAGCGGAGATAATCAAAAATGCAAAATAATAAGACTAAAGTCGCTCTGATTTATGACTTTGATGAAACCCTGAGCACTCAGTATATGCAGGACTTTTGCCTGATTCCGCAATTCGGGATGACGCCGGACGAGTTCTGGGCCAAGGCCAACCAATGGTCGCGTGAAAACGGCGCCGACCAAGTGACCGGCAGTATGTATTATTTTATGAAAACGGCCAAAGAAATGGGCATTCGCCTGACGAAAGAAAATCTGAAGGAATGCGGGAAAGGCGTGATTTATTTTCCCGGCGTTCTGGAATGGTTTGAGCGGATTAACCGTTTCGGCGCTTCGCTTGATTTGGAAATTGAACATTACATCATATCATCAGGCTACGAAGAGATTATGGCCGGAACCGAAGTCAGCAAGTATTTCAAAGATATTTTTGCCTGTTCTTATGCCTTCGGTGCTGACGGCACTCCGGTTTGGCCGGCACGGGTCATCAATTACAGCATCAAAACCCAATATCTCTCCAAAATCAACAAAGGTCTGGGCAAAAACGATGATGTTGCAGTAAATGAATTTACACCCGATGAAGAACGCCCCATTCCGTTCAAACGGATGATTTATTTCGGCGACGGAATGACCGATATCCCGTCAATGAAACTGACAAAAGAGCGCGGCGGCAACGCCATTGCCGTATATGACCAAAGCGCAACCAGCAAACAAAAAGCTCTGCGGCTGCTGGTTGACAACCGTGTCAACTTTGCGCTGCACGCCGATTATCGGGAAAATCACGAATTGGATCAGGTGGTTAAAACCATTCTGGACAGGATCGCCACGGAAAGAGACCTCGACATTCTCAAGGCTCGCGAAGAAAAGAAAAAACAGCTGCTGAAATAAAAGTGAAAACCTTTTTTGCAAAGGCAAAGAAAAAAGTCTTGCAATAATAAAAATTTTAGCATAAATATAAGCCTGCAGACGTTATCGATCTGCCCGGCAGCTTACCGGCCGGAACATATTGGGGTGTCGCCAAGTGGTAAGGCATCGGCTTTTGGTGCCGACATTCGTTGGTTCGAATCCAGCCACCCCAGCCACCATGTGCAATGGGCTTAAATTTCGGTTTAAGCCCTTGTTTTTTAATCATAAATTTGAGTTCGAATGTTGTTTTTCCAATGAGGCTCTTTTTTCAAGCTCATCCGAACTAATTTCTTTGAGATTCTTTCTTTTTCAATAGCTTAACATGGCTTGCATTCTGTCTCCCCTTTGGGATTGTAAATAAGAATAAATCTGTGTTTGATAAATCCAACCTTTGCCAATTTTAGCAGAGGTTCAACATTCTTTTTGTTTTACTTTTTCTTAAATTGCATTATTTTATTATAAGTTTAGGAATTATAGTATGACAGATTTAAAAACAGATTTTCAAAAATGGCTAATTCAACAGGGGTATAAAGAAGGGACAGATAAAGGCCGTCCCAGCACTATATATGAATATTGCAAGCGAATTGATAGACTTTGTGATAAATTATATGGCAACTCTTCTACTGACAAATGGGAAATTTTGGCTATTAATATTGGAAAAATTTTGATTTCCTGTTATGAATGTTGCAATAAAGAGTATTATATCGACCAATACAACGCAAAAGATGCTTTATTGTATTTTAATGACATTAAGCATAACTGCATTGATAATGACCTGTTTCGAGCATCCGTAAACTTAGTTTATAACGCTAATAAATCTTTAATTTCGGAAGCAAGTTTTTCTCAGATTGACGATTATTTAAAAATATTTGATTTTTGCTTAGAACAAATGACAAATGATACCTTTCAAGATATAAATATTATTTTGGGTTTTTATTGCATATCTAATCCTGGATCATCAAATCTTGTTAGCAATTTCTTAGCTGCTTATTCTCAAGGACAATGTCCATCGTTTTCAGAAATATCTATTCATATTCAGTACAATAATCACGGTAATACTAAAACCAAATCAGCATTAATGTGGTATTATGAATTTTTACAGGTAGAATCAGATTCTCCCATTGTTGCAAAATTAAAAGATGAACGAGATGATAATAAAATTAAATTGTGTATCGCTAAAGTAGAAAAAGCCTTAGATGATTTAATGAAATGTATTACCGATACCCACAAAACAGGTAAAACTGCTTTACAAATAAAATCACACCGTCCCGACGGGACTTTAGGCAAATTAGAAACGGCTAGTGTTTTAGAAATAGATTATAAAACATTAAGAGCACTAGAAAACAAAGGAATATTAATACCAAATAAGATTACGGGATTCTATAATGAAAAAGACATAAATGAATATCTACAACACCATTTTCATAAAGCTGAAGAACGCTATCCTGATGTAGATTACTCACAAAAAAATGATGATAGTTGGTGTAATCGCAAAAAGGCCGCCAAGATAATGAATCGTTCAGAACACACAATTTATAACTATACAAAAAAGGGCTTATTAACCTATACAGACTATGCACCTCAGGCACCTAGATATTACAAACCAGAACTTGAGTATTTGGCTATCCACCTATAAAATCACCATTCCAATATCCTATCCTAAATTAAACTTAAAAAATATGAAAGGATCAATTTTCGTATTTTTTTACGCCTTATTTTCCTATTTTCCAATTTTAATGATTTTACAACTATACCCGACAAGTATATATAAGAAAATGTAGAACGGGCCCGTCCTGCAAATTGTTTAATAATTTAAAGGATGAAAATTATGAAAAGTTCTAGCTCTCACACTATTAACTCTATTATTAACGCCTCTTTGACATCAAAGCAAATTGATGATGCTATCAAAAAATATGGTTTAACAGACTTTATCACAACAATGCTTCCACCTGCAACCTATATTTCTGCCGGTAGAAAATCCGTAAAAGATTCTGTTGTCGCATTGATGAATGATATGAAGCTGAAATCAATTCTTGTCAAAATGCCGAAACGTCCAGGAGCTCATCCAGGAAAAGGATTGCCTAGTAAGGCCACCCTTGTTGAAACATTATATGGACTAGATCGTTACCATCGGGAACAAATCGAAAAAGCTGATGAGGCATGGTTACGAAAAACTATTAAATATGCCGTCAAGCATAACTGTCCTGTAAAATGTGCAACAATGATTCGACTGAAGAATAAAGAGGAAAAGGCTCGAAAGGTTGCTGAACGCAAGAAGCTAAAAGAAGTTCAAACAGCTGAATTTGCCGCTAAGGCAGAAAATGCTAAAAAGGCTTCTTTGGATGAAGAGTTTGGCGCTGCTTTAGTAGATTTAACTTTCGCTCCTAAAGATTTTGACTTTGCATCTGTCTCTTTGCCAATGGCTGAAGATTCGCTGATGCTTATGGTTGTCAAACCGAAAGATATGATAAAGGCTTTGGATATCCTTAATCTGTGGCAGTACAGCTATGTCGACAATGTCATCTGGAATCGGGATTTTTCAAAACCAGGAAGTTTCTGGAGCGATAACAAACACACAATGATACTTATTGCTTCCAAAGGCAATCCCGAAAAACCGATGGATGGGTTTAAGCTAAACTCAGTTCATTATGAACGCCAAACTTTGGATACCGTACACATTCCAGACTATTATTATAACATGATTGAACAAATGTGTCCAGGACAGCAATACTTAGAGGTGTTTTCACATCGGCAGTACAGCGACAGCTGGCATGTTTTTGACACAAATCCTAACAACAATTAATGGAGATTTTTACAATGACGAATATTATAACCAAATATTATACGGCCGTCTGTTCCTCAGGCGGCCTGGGAACCTCAAAAAGCAAATACGTAGGCTATGAATGCGCTGTTGCCTCAGAATTGCTTCCTAACCGAGCTCGTTTTCACCAAGCTATCCACCCTGAGTCCAAAATGGTTTATGGAGATTTCACAACCAAAATTGATGAAATAGCCCGTCTGCATATTGAAAAAAAATGTGCTGGGTGTTTATTTACGTTACCCTGCCAATCATTTTCGTTGGCCGGGGGACAACATTTAGGCGATGATTTAACCTGGCTCTTTTTAGATGCGCTAACGCTAATTAAAAAAATCATTGAGCTTGATGGTATTGTCGATTGGATAATGTGGGAAAATGCGCCTTACTTTATCAGCAATAAGCAAGATGCAGTTATAACCGATAGGCTTGGCGGAAAAACGATACTTCAGCATATTACTGATAAGCTTGGACAATATAGCTTTCACGTTCATGCTAAAATTCTTGATGCCAGTCGCTATGATACAGCTCAAGCTAGAAAAAGAGGTATCATTTTGTGTCGGCGCGGTCAAGTATGGGATTTTCCAATTTCTAATGACAAACAACTAACCTGTTTTGAGGTCATTGGCGACAGAAAAGTATACACCATGCTTGATTCCAGACGCATGAGAGATCCTGACAATGAATTTCACCGCATTCCGTATGTTTCACGGATTCAGGAGGATTTTATCCGATTGGTGCCTTCTGGCGAAGCTGCTATCAAATTCTTTGAAGAAATGGGATGGCCGCGCTCAATGGTTGTCAATCCCGATGGTTCTCCAAGTCAGGCACAGCATATAAATAGCGCTTTTGGACGCAATCCATGGAATAAACCTTCGCATACGATTACTCAAGGCAGTGATTCTTTATGTGGTGATTGGACCTTGCATCCAGGAGACCCTATTGGCACTGACGCTTATGGACGGACTATTTATAGCGATCCGAGACCGTATAGCATAGCTGAAATTTTTGCATTAACCGGGCTTGATGATAATTTCATTAAAGCTATACCAGCTTGGGCCAGACCGAATGATGACCTGCTCAGACAGCTCTGTGGCGAAGCTTTATTGCCTAACCTGTTTAACAGATGTCTTGAAAGCTTGGAAGTCTAAATGTTTGGATTTGATTAAGGGGTGGCTTCAATCACCTCTTTTTTTGCACCTCTGCTAAATTTTGCAGAGGTTGTTTTTATTGTTGAAACATAAATATTCCTTTTGACTGTAATACTTGTATGGATGTATCATTTTCAATAAGTTAAACTATCTAAGGCTACTGTTGATGACAGAAAGTACTGACACAAAATTTTTTACAAATGAAAAAGATGGTCTCTATAAAAGATTTGCAGATACATTAGAAAGTGCAAAGTATTTTGATTCATTAGTAGGGTATTTTAGGATTAGTGGTTTCAAATTAATTGCCAATCCCCTGAAAAATGTAGAAAAAATTAGAATTTTAGTTGGAATTAACACAGATTACGATACTTTTAAGATCCTTCAAGATAAACGTCAGCAGGATTTTATTGCTACACAAACAGAAGCGAAAAACAATTTCAAGGACAGTTTAGTAAAGGAATTAGAAAATTCAGAAGACTCTAATGACGTTGTTGAAAGTCATAAAATATTTCAGGATTTACTTGATCAAAACAAGCTTGAGATAAAAGTACATCCCAGTGGTAGAATACATGCCAAGGTCTATATTTCCCGTTATAACACGCCAATTCTATATGGTTCCGTAATTACAGGCTCTAGTAACTTTTCCGAAAATGGTTTAAATTCGCAATATGAATTTAATGTTGAATTAAAAGATAAAAGTGATGTTGACTATGCTCTGGATAAATTTGAAAAGCTATGGAAAGAAGGAATTGATGTTTCAAAAGAATACATTGATACAATTACAAAAAAAACATGGTTAAATGATAAAATAACACCTTATGAAATATACTTAAAGCTCTTATACGAATACTTCTATGAGGATATTAATGCAGAAGAAGATCAAATTGATTTGCCTGAAGGCTTCTTAAAATTAGAGTATCAAGAAAATGCAGTATGGAAAATCAAAAAGATTGTTGATGCTTATAATGGTGTATTTATTTCAGATGTCGTAGGTTTAGGTAAAACTTATATTGCAGCAATGTACGCACAATTATTACCAGGAAAGAAGTTATTTATTACTCCTCCCCCTGTTATGGATAACTGGAGAGATGCACTGCGTGATTTTGGTGTAAAAAAGTATGATGTTCAATCCTGCGGCATGTTAAAAAAGATTGCTGAGAAGATTAATAAGGTAGGAAATGATTATGAATACATCTTTATTGATGAAGCTCACAGATTTAGAAACGAAACAACCAGTGAATATGCATATTTGAAGACAATATGCTTAAATAAAAAGGTGATTTTGATTACAGCCACTCCCCTTAACAACTCATTCTATGATTTTAAATCCCTTATATCTCTGTTTCAAAAGAGTACAAACAGTGATATTCCTGGTGTTAAGAATTTGGATAACTATTTTGCAGAGAGAAAAAGTAAATTAGATAAGATTATGAGCAAGTCAGATAAAGGTCGTAATGATGAACTTTATCTGGCAGAAATTAAAAAGATATCCAAGGAAATTAGAGATAATATACTGAAATATATAATGATTCGTCGAACAAGAACAGATATTAAGTCTTATTTTAGTAGAGACATCAAAAATCAACATCTAATTTTCCCAGAAGTATCAAATCCTAACAGTATAGTATATGAGTTTGATAACAAAACAAATTCACTATTTACCAGAACCATAGATGTTATTCGAGATTTAACTTATTCCAGATATTCGCCTAAATTGTATTTGAAAAAACAAGTCAATGCTTTTGTAGAAACTCAACAAAAGAACTTGGTTGGGTTCATGAAGACACGATTAGTAAAACGTCTTGAAAGCTCAAAATATGCATTTACTCAAACATTAAAACGTTCAATTGAGTCATATCAGAAGTATATAGATATGTACAACTCTGGTATTATTTATATCAGTAAAGATGTTAATGTGTTTGATTATTTAGATAATGATAATACTGAAGAATTAGATAAATTACTTGATAGCTCCGAGAAAAACGTAGACAAATATACAAAAGAAGAATTTCAAGAAGAATTTATTGGGGATTTGTGTTCTGATTTAGATTTGTTAAAAGAAATATATTCAGCATGGTGTAATATTCCAAAAGATATAAAGAAAGAGGAATTTATTCAACAATTAAAGACTGATAAGCAATTAAAAAATAACAAATTAATTATCTTTACAGAGTCCGCAGAAACTGGAGAAGATTTATATAAAGATTTAAATACTTTATATCCAAACAAGGTTATTTTCTATTCTGCAGCAAAAAGCAATACCATAAAAGAAATGATTAAAGAGAACTTTGATCCTAACAATAAGCTACAATCAGAAAACATAAGGATTTTGATTACAACGGACGTTTTGGCAGAGGGTATTAACCTACATCGTTCTAACATTGTTATAAATTATGATTTACCATGGAATCCGACACGAGTATTACAAAGAGTTGGCCGTGTAAATCGTATTGGTACAGAACATAGTAAAATATATATCTACAACTTTTTCCCAACCTCCAAAGCTGAAAAAGAAATATCATTAAAAGCGAATATCATCTCCAAATTACAAGCATTTCATGACGCATTGGGTGAAGATGCCAAATACTTAAGCGAAACAGAGGAAATTGGATCATTTAATCTGCGTGGCGAACAGATATATGAGAATCTTACCAATAAAGGTCTATTTGAGGATACGGAAGAAAGTCCAGAACTGAAGTATTTGGCTGTTATTCGAGATATTAGAGATAAAGACCCAAATCTATTTAAATCAATTGTTGATTTACCTAAAAAAATTCGTACAGCAAAAGTTTCTCAAAAAATTGATAATGATAGTTTGATAACATTTTTCCGTAAAGGTAAACTCAAAAAATTCTGTATTACTCAAGGATTGCAATCTTTGGAAATACCTTTTGATGAAGCTGTAAAACACTTTGAATGTGCTAAAGATGAACATAAGAAAGCTATACCTGACGACTATTTTGAATTTTTACAGCAAAATAAGCAACTTTTTGAGACTCCACTGTTAGATGATGAAGAAATAATTGTAACAACACGTGGCCGTTCAAATCATAGAAAAGTTATGGAATATTTACGAGCTGTTTTGCGTGAAGAAAAGAGATACACTGAAGATGATATTGAATATATTCAGAAACTTTTGCAATCATATAATAGCGGTATTATTCCACATGCTATAAGCAAGAAAATATCCGATTTTATGAATAAAGAGATAGATAATCTGAAAATTCTCCATAGGATTCGGTCTGAAGTTTCTAACATCTATTTAGAATCTGAAGAGAATATACAAAAGCTTGAACACACCAAGAAAATCATCGTGTTATCTGAATTTCTATATACAAAGGACTAGAAAATGAGTAATCTCAATGAAACAATAGTAAAAGAAACATTTGGAAGCACATATAACAGAGATAAATTTACTCGCTTCGCCAGAGAACTCTTGAATGGTATTCAAGATCGTGGAACAACTCACGTGCAAATACCATCTCAATTTAAAGATTATATCCAAAGCTACTACAGAGTCGGGAAATATGTATATAACGATGGTTTTGAAAAAATTATTGATGTTTTGGAGGTTAAACTTAAAAGAAATAGCAGTATTGAACATGCACGTGCTATGCAACGTAATTTTGTTGCACGTTATTTAAATGGTGCATTTGGAGATATAAAACGAGATGCTGCTTTAGTTGCATTTATTTCTGAAGATACTAAAGATTGGCGTTTTTCTTTTGTTAAAATGGATTATAAAAGTCACATAATTACACAAGAAAATGGCAAGCAAAAACGTATAATTGAAAAGGAACTAACACCTGCTAAACGTTTTTCTTTTTTGGTTGGTGAAAATGAATACATTCATACTGCACAAAAACAACTATTAGAATGTCTTTCAAAAGCAAG
>ULTW01062071.1_pt1 | contig 10775 bp, 10 predicted proteins | sample 1957961 | NCBI WGS metagenome assembly ULTW01 (sample SAMEA4835744, study PRJEB28245) | human gut metagenome | biome: gut microbiome; material: fecal sample | place: Denmark | collected 2008 | reverse complement strand
ACGCGCGGGTCTGCGGTTCTTAGCCCCAATGCGAGCTACGGAGATTCGATAGCATTTCTTCACTAACTCTCAATTTATATCAGTAGTACATAGCTCCCTGCAAAAATCCCCAAAAATAATACAGTCCACATACTAAGTGCCATAGATAGGCGAGCCACTGCAAGGCAATCACTGCCTTTTTCTTCCCGGTATCTGCTTTCACCGTCGCGCGCAACAGCACTAACAGTGCACCCACAAATGCGAAGAAGATTCCATACATATATCCCCAGGAGAAATTGAAATCCATCTCCCGAAATCCCTTTTCATACAGGAAGAACGCCATGAGGAAGCTCATCACGTACACCTGCCAGGAGAACCGGTAGATGCTGTCTCTGCGAAGTTCCTTGTAATTCAGCAGGAGCACCAGCAGGGGGAATCCGACCGCCAGTCCGATCGCCAGGGGAATGTTGTTGCAATATTGCAGCCAGACATGTCCGAAGGTGAATCCAATGCCGCCCTCCTGTCCTTCCTGCGGTACGAATACGCCGCGGAACTGGTACAGCAGATCAATGAATGTAGGGATAAAGCACACTCCCAGCCAGATCATAGGCAGGAAATTCCGGAATTTGCTCCGGAGCATTCTCCATACCATCAGGATTCCTGCTGCCCCCACCATCACAATCGTAAAGCTCGGTTTTGCCATGGTAGCAAGCAACAGATACAGTGCAAAGAGAATGTAATCTCTGCCGTGTTCCTTCCAGGCATTTTTCTGCTCATATACAGACAACAGCTCTCCGTATTTGAAAAATGCGAGAATCGCAAAAGGGCGTGCTGCCATATACGTCGCATTGTGGAACGGATTCGCTGTAAATACGCCCAGATACTTATATTTGATCCCCGGCAGATAAATGCCCGTAGGGGGATAGACCATGGATACGAAAAATAGTGAAACTGCCACTGTTCCGGTCAGCACATCCGCAAGCCACTCTTTTCCGGGCAGGTTTCTTTGCAGTTCCGCGCCCACATGCTTATCCAGCATGACTTTCAGGCATACCATCGCTCCGCTGTTTAACAGCAGCGTTGCCAGTGCCATCGCCAGTTCCGCTCCGTTGTTCATGGAGGCGGTCACGAGATGGATCAGCGCTGCCAGCTTGAACAGGACCGGATAAGGGAAGCTGTATCCGCTGTCTTGTCCCTGCATTTCCAGAATGTATGCTTTCATGTCGGAATGATATAGACCGGATCCCAGCATACTTTCCACGCTCTGGCGGTAAAACAGAGCAAACGTAACTGCCGATGCAATCAGTACCAGCACTGCAAACAATATCTTTCCTATATAGTTCTTATTGTCTTTACTTTCCGTCTGCTGTTTTACCTGTTGTCTCATAGCTTAACTATCCACTCTTGCTCCACTACTTTTTCTTCATTACCATTCTTGTTCGCAACTATTTTATCCGAGCTCATACAAAGACCCGGTCCTCACTGCTCACAACGAAATATGGACTCTCGAAATCAAATTCTTGTATATTATTTCAATTTCGTATAATAAGCCACTACCTTTTTCACTGCGTGGATCACATCCTCCACATCGTCATCCGTCAGACCATAGTACAGAGGAATACTCATGACCTCGTTGTAATATTTCTCCGCGTTTGGACATAATCCCTTCTTGTATCCCAGTTTTTCATAATAAGAATGCCAGTAAACCGGCAGGTAATGCACCTGCGGGCAGGTGTGCTCCGCATACAGCGCATCGAAGAACTGTCGTCTGTCACAATTCAGATTCTCCAGATTCAGATGCAGAACATACAGATGCCAGGTCGTATCGGACTCCGGAATCTCTTTCTGTAAGATCAGCTCCGGCATCTTGCCGAATGCTTCATCGTAGCGCTTCTTGATCTCTTTTCTGCGTGCCCGGAACATCGGAAGCTTCTTCAACTGGCTTAATAGCAGTGCTGCCTGAAAATCTGTCATACGATAGTTGAAGCCCAGTTCTACCTGCTCGTTGTACCACAGTGCATCGGTAGGATGTACCATTTCTTCCGGATCTCTGGTAATGCCATGGGTACGCAGTCTCATCAGATGACGATACAACTTTTCATCATTGGTCGTGATCGCTCCGCCTTCTCCGCCGGTCACTGTCTTCACCGGATGGAAGCTGAAGCAGGTCATATCAGCCAGGCTGCCTATCGGCTGTCCCTTATAGGTAGTGCCAATGGCATGTGCCGCATCCTCAATGAGAAGCAGATTGTGCTCCTTGCAGATTGCGCGGATCTCATCCAGTTCCACTGCCTGACCGGTGAAATCTACTGCAACAATAGCCTTGGTCCTCGGGGTGATCAGCTTGCGAATCGATGCCGGATCAATATTATAGGTCTCGGGATCGATGTCTGCGAATACCGGCTTAGCCCCTGCGTACAGTACACAGTTGGAGGATGCCGCAAAAGTGATGGAGCTTACGATAACCTCATCTCCCTCGCCGAATCCTGCTGCCAGTGCTGCCAGATGCAGTGCTGCCGTACCGTTGCATACCACTACCGCATATTTTGCATGGGTCAGTTCACACAGATGCTCCTCCAGTTCCTTCACCTTCGGTCCACAAGTGATCAGATCGCTGGTCATTACTGCTGCCACCGCATCCACATCTGCCTGATCAATATACTGTCTTCCGTAGAAGATCTTATTCTCTCTTACAGGTTTTCCACCAAAAATAGCTAATTCTTCCATAGCTGCCTCCTGTCCGCTGTCTTATACTCTGTATTATTTATGGATTCTAATGCTTATCAGCTGTTTCCTTTTCATTGTATACTGATTTATCTTAACATATTGCGGTAAGAAAAACAACAATGCTATAATAGAGTTGTTTCTACTACGAATTGCTTTGTATTTACTTTGCACTTACTTTCGGAAAGGATCCGCATACTCTTATGAAGGAAAAACATAGATCACCCTTAAAACTTATCCTTGGTATTGTTACCGTTTTTCTGCTGTTATTGCTGTTAGGCGCAGGAATTCTTTACCTGAAAATACAGGAACCTGCAAAACGCTCCGCGGATTTTGCCCGTCTGCAGCAGGAATCTTACCAGGGAGTCTTCTTCTCCATGTGTGCACCGGAAGCATTTCCCGAGGATATCTATCCAACCTATATGGGCTATGATGCCGTAGGCTGTTCCCATCGCATTGCCTCCTTTTCCGATCTGTCCGACTACCTGGAGACAGCTTTTTCCTCCGATAACGAAGTCACCCATGTCTTCCTGATGCTGGATCCTCTGCTCCTGTGGGACAGCAGTCTGCATCGGGATGCGCAGTTTGCTGCCTCCCTTGAAGAAAAACTTTTGGCATACGTAGATACCTATGCCGGTGCGGAATTCACCGTTATTTTCTCTGCACCTTCCCTCGCCTACTGGCAGTCCCATACTGACGGCGCTCTCGACACTTACTGCAATGTGATCCGTGTGTTGGCTGCCCCTCTGTCCGCCAGAGAAAATGTCACTCTGTATTTTCCGGGCCAGGAAGAGTGGCTCATTTCCAACCCAGCTGCTTACGACACTCCAAGGGAGTTAAATGCTGTCGCCGCCCGCTCCACCATGCTGTTAATACTGAGCGGTGCCATGCAGTACCTGGATACGGAAGACTACAATAGTCTGGATCATTTTTCCGCACTGGTGCAGCAGGCAGTCTCTTCCCCTGCCACCTATCCCGACCTGTCCGATTACGATCTCGTATTTTTCGGTGACAGCGTCATGGGCAATTACAAGGATTTCGCCTCCATCCCCGGAGTCATCGGTGCCCTGACCGGTGCCAAAGTACATAACCTCGCTGTCGGCGGCTCCTCCGCTACCCGGAGCAATGGGGAAAACGCATCCTTTAATGAGGTCATCGAAAACCTTTTGAGCACATCGAGCCTCTCACTGCCCGACGATGATAAACTGTGCTTTGTCATCAACTATGGTCTGAATGATTATTTTGAGGGATATCCTCTGGAAAAATATTGTGACGGGCTTGAAAACGGCATCCGCACCCTGCGGGATGCCTACCCGAATGCCCATATTCTCGTGATCTCTTCCAACTATATTCTGTCTTTTGAAAAGGGTACCGCCCCGAAGGGAGACGAAGGTAACGTATTGGCAGACTATGTTACTGCCGCAGAAGAAACCGCTGCCGCGGAGTGCGTTGACTTCCTGAATATTAATGAGATACTGCAGTGGAATGCTGATAATGCCGCAGAGTATCTGGCGGATTCCATCCATCCCAATGAAGAGGGACGGTGGCTGTTCGGCGTGGCGGTGGCACATGAAATGTTTTAGTGCTTGGGACTCTTAGGCTTCTCCGGGATACTCATCTTAATAATCCCTTTTTCAACCAACGGCATAACTCGCGTCTGAATGGCATATGTCACGGAATTCTCTATGATTTTTTCTTGCCTTTCTTTATTTTTGATGCATCATTTTTTATCTCTTTATATTGATTCTTAGGAGAACAGCTCCAAATTTTTTCAATATCAAAGTCAAATTGTTCCAGCTTGCTTTTTAAATTTTTCAAAGTAATAAAATCGCGTTTGAAATCTTTCCCTGATTTGCTTCCCGTCAGTTGTGTAACCGTCTTAATATTACAGCTTCTCACTAACTCATCTTCTATATTTTCCACCTGTGTGATGCACCATATCTGTCTGACCTGACTGCATTTATCTAATTTATCAATATTCTTTTTTAGAATATCTATATTGCCGACATCTGTATCAAAAACCAGTATCACCGTTGTCTGCGGTTTTAATTGCATCAGTCGGACTGTCGTCAGTTCCTCCTGAACAACATTAAGCACATCTATCTTCCCTGGACAGACAAGTTCCATTTCTGTCTTTAACACAGAAATCAGCTTTTCTTCATTCTGCCCTTCTACATAATACTGATAATTCCCCATTTTTCCCATCGTACACCTCTATCCTTGGTACATTGCCTCAATTTCATATAACTTAGTAATGTTAGGACTAATTGAAAAAAGGTCGTTCTCCACAGCATTTTTCACACTATCCGTACTTCTTTTCAACAAGGTCGATGCACTGATACACTTAATCGGCTGTTCTGTATCTGCAATATCCTTTTTCAAAAAAACAAAAGAGTGCTTTGGCAACGGCAAGTCTAAAATATCTGTATTATGTGTTGTAAAGAACAGCTGACCATTGTCATCCAACCCTTCAATCATTAGAGATAATATCGCTTTTTCCACTTCGCTATGTATATATGAAAACTTCTCGTCACAATAATAAAAGCCGAACTTATCCTCCAAGATGGACGCTAACATTTCCGCAACTTCTATTCCGGAGCGCGTACCGCTTGATAACACCTTAGGATTTAATATTTCGCCGTTTTGTACGATCACGGAAAACTGTGTATACCTTATAATAAATGTATTTTCGATTTCGTCAGACTTTTCTACTTTGATGATCGCCGGGTCTAATGTTTGAAGTATCAACTCCATTATTTTTAGATTTTTTTCCGTATAGTTATGATATGTAGTCTTATTTGCTCCCAAATAATCAGACGGATATTCAAACGACCATGATAATCCTTCTATTTTCTCCAGTTCTTCTATATAACTCGACTGTGCATGTTCCTTCTCTTGCTCCAGACGCTCTATACATGTCTTATAACTATCTTTTTTCCCGATAGAAACTGATCTTACATTTACATTAATGTCTGTGCTTTGATAATCCTCTCCTTGCGGAGGCATAAATGCAGCCTCCACCCGATATAGTACATTCCGGTTGCCCACAAAATCGATGCTAAAGGAAGCCTGTTTGCTTTTATCACATATCATGTCTGTCAGTCCATTATAAATTTTCTTGTCCATAAAGTTGAAAATCATCATCATGATTCTTCCGATAGAGGTTTTTCCCGTTGCATTTCCTCCCATCAAAATTACGATTTTCTTATAGCGGAAGCTGGGCACCCCGGCAAGATGTTCCTCCAGTTGCGATCCTACAATCTTTTTGGGATAAGACATATTCATATGAAAGTTTTTCAATGCCATGAAATTATCTACTTGTAAATCCATTACAATCATTCTTTTATCCTCCGCAATAATTTGTTCGTATTTCACGAAGTAATTACCCCTCCCCTACAATAATACTTTATCCGAGAAAAAAAAGCAATGATAATATTATTGTATGTGGAACCGGGATTTTTTATTCATACTAATAGCGATGAATTTATCAACTCAAAAAAGGAACTCAAAAAATCAAATTCTATTTAAGCTCCTTTAAAAAGTTTTTAGTCACAGTAAAACAGCTGCTTGCCGCTTTTTGTTCTATTACGTTCTTGTACAGTTTGACAATAAAGCTTTCTCTTCTAAGTATATTATCCTTCCGTATATTGCAATAACATCTTCAAAGCTATGCGCAGCCACTCCTTTTTCTGCTCCGGCAGATTACGATAGCTTTCTATGATATTCCGCTCCTCCTGTGTCTGCTGATCTATAACTTCTCTTTCATCGAAAATATCTGTTATAGATATTCCCAATGAATTGCAAAGCATCAACATTGTATCCAGCTTGGGAATTGTCTTCCCCGACAGGAAGCAACTAACCGTAGATGTAGATAAGCCTGCCTGAACGGCAACCTTGTACGGTGTTGTTCCTCTCGCATTGCATAACTCTTTAAATTTCTGCGCAATTTCTTTACATTTTTCTTTGGAATTGTACATTTGCTATACCGCCTTTGTCATGTATTTATGTCTATATAAAGTACATGACAAGAAACGACAAAATCTTACAAAAAAATTTTGTACCGGAAACGTACCGGAAACGACCGGCAACTACCAGCAACTTACTGACAGATCTGGAAACTCTTCAACTTACTTCTCCTTTGCTTCGACTTTGTTTCGATTAATCAACATCCCCTTAGATTTTATCGATATTGTTTGACTAAAAACAAGTTTCGTATTGCTTCTATTGATCATGATGTTATCCCAACTGATTTTTCCGCCAAACGCTATATTACACTAATGGATCTACGGGAACACTTATCCGAATGTGCTTACTCCTTTATCAATTCAGACGAGCAGTCTCTTTTACTGTATTCCGTCTGGTTGATCATGCCGAAGTAAACGGAACTGTTTACGCAGAAAATTGTTCCCATCTCTCTAAGTCCGTATTTAAAAAGCCCTTGAGTAAACTCATAAATCGTCTGTTAGCTCGTATGTATGAAATGAATTTGATTTCTGATGCAAATGAAAATTCTTTCTATAATTTTCTATACGAATACTATAGGGACTTGCAGTATTTTAATCTTTAAACAGCAAAAAGGGACTTCAGATCATTTGAGTTTCTTTTTGCTATTTAAAGTCCTATTCATGGTAAAGTATCAGATGCTGAAGGGCGTATTCTGGTCATTGTATTATCCACAAAATAGTTAAATGCCCTCTGCCATGAGGTTTGGGCTGCAATATGCTTCCTGCCAAATTTATTCCTTATAATTTTAAATAATATATTCCGATAACCGCCCCAGTCTTTATCTCCAAATACTTCCTCCGCCAGTTGCAATACATCCAGCACTTCCTGTTCCGTCGTTAGCTCATATTCCTCCAAAGCATGCTCTGTGAATATCTCATTTGCCCGATCCGCATCCTTATACTGTTTTCCAAATGCGAGTGCATGCACCAGCTTAAACTCATCACCTTCCAAGTCTTTCACAACACGACTTACTATCTTTTTCTCCACTTCACTATATGAATATCCAAGCCACTCATCATACACTTTCCCTGCATTTTCAGGTCTCCGCATATTCAGAATCCAGTAGCCTGACACAGATACATCCACCCAGGCTACCTCCTGTATCTCATCATTGCATCGGATCAGATAAGGCAATAAATCTACGTCATTAAATGTTGTCAATAAAAACGGAAGATATGCGCCATTTTCATAATATTGCAATTTCTGTAAAGAGTTCCTATAGTAGCACAGATGCACGATCATAATACTGTTCATCAGAGAATTTAAAAAAAAGAATGAAAGCTGCTCTTCCGTAAATAATGCTGCTGTATTGATAAATGCCTCCAGCAAACCGCAATACAATCTCATGTTCCGAAATTCTGAATTAGCAACAACTCCTTCCAGTGGCTTCCTTGCATAATATTTAAGATAATCTGCAATCTTTTTTTGCTGTTCTTTATTTTCCAGATGTATGGACTGCAGTACCGTATCCATGACTGTTTTGGTTACTTCTACTGTTACAATCTTCTTGAATTCTATACAATTTAGTTTGCTGCGCAATACTTCATAAATAAACTTCTCTCCCAGCATATCCGAATTACATATAATGATTGCCTTCATGCCGCACACTTCTACTAATTCATTAATCATCCCCACTGCGGCAATATATTTGTCATAATCCTGCTTATCTAATTGTCTGTCGGAAAAATTTCTGATTTGAGCAAAAGCTCTCTCTGTTTCTTTAAATCCATCGGAAATTGCAGAAAAAGCCTGTTTTTCACTATCTACAGTACTGATCTGGCGATACATACGTGGGGAATAATGTGTCTCCCTGATATTGTTTTCCTCCATGCACATACGCGCAGTGATCCGTTCAAAATCATCAAATATAAACACCGATCCTGTAGGCACCGAAGTATATCTGTAAGATTTTTTCAGCACTTTATACAAAGCATCTCCTACCACCGGAATATATTTCAATGCCTGAATACTAAATGTATAAAAAGAATCGTCTTCTCGTTCGATCGTATTATTAATCTCTTCTATCAGTTCTTTTCTGGAACTGATACCGAAGCAGGAAATTCTGTATATTTTCCGATTGGAATATTTATAATACTTCTCAAAAAAATGGTCTATTTCATATGTTTTCCCGGCCCCCCATTCTCCTGTGACCAGATAACACCTGGGGGCTGTCCCTTCCCGCAGATATCGGAACAAACTCTCTTCCATGCGACTTTTCTGTCCCATATTCTTGCTTTCCTGCTTCGTTAGATAGTCATTCAGCCACCGAATTGCCCACATCATTATTACCGATGCTATCGTCAGCACAAGCTCTAACAGACAAAGTTTTTCTCCTACAAAATATGAATTCTTTACAGTCTCCATTGATACCGGTAATAGTTTTGCCTCGATCAGATATAAGACAACCGCCTTGCAGAATTTTCTGACAGGCTCCACACGGTATAGTAATATATAGAAAAAAGCTAACGGTGCCAGTCTGCTCAAATATTTTTTAATATTTTGTTGCTGTTTGGCAAATACATTTAAATATTGTCTTTTCATCATTTGTTCTCCATATTTCATCCATTCACGTTTTGATGATATTATTTAAATCATATCACAGACCAAAGGATAAATATACAAAGGAGTTTCAACATGAATAATCTGCAACTACACATTGTAAACTATCTGTCTCACTGCGAGCACCAAAAAAGGCTGGATTCCAAAACTCTGAAAGCTTACCGAATTGATTTGGGACAATTCTCTAAAAGTACAGGAATCACAGATCCAATTGATGTATCTTCTAATATTTTGGAAATATACATCTCTACTCTTCATGAGAAATACAAACCAAAAACAGTCAAAAGAAAAATCGCATCATTAAAAGCCTTTTTTCACTACCTGGAATATAGGGAGGTTGTTATTTTAAATCCATTTAATAAAATTCAAATTAAATTCCGGGAACCCACAGTTTTACCAAAAATAATTCCTCTCCTCACCGTCGAATCATTTTTATCTACAATCTACACCTGTCGCAGGCAAGCCCCAACTGCCTATCAGCGAAAAAATGCCTTACGGGATGCAGCTATCATTGAACTCCTCTTTGCAACCGGCATGCGAATTTCCGAACTTTGCTCCTTAAAAGCAGGTGATATCAGTTTGTCCGACAGGTCCCTTCTGATTTACGGAAAAGGTAATAAGGAACGTCGGATGCAAATAGGGAACGATGATGTCCTTCATGTTCTGGCGGAATACCACAATACTTTCCATAACAAGAGTACTTCCAACGGTGTCTTCTTCATTAACCAGAATCAGACTCCCGTCTCTGATCAGGCAGTTCGGCGTATGATTAATAAATATGTATCTCTTGCAGCAATCGATCTTCATATCACTCCGCACATGTTCCGTCACACTTTCGCTACCAGTCTCCTGGAAGCCGATGTGGATATTCGTTATATTCAGGAGATGTTGGGACATAGTTCTATTAATATTACTGAAATTTATACCCACGTTGCATTATCCAAACAACGAGATATTCTTACTGCGAAACATCCAAGAAAAAATTTTCATATATAACCAGAATGCCAAAAATCGCCGGTTCCTACCCTCAAAATCCGGCGATTTTTCTATGGTAAATAATGGATAATTTTCAATCATCTATTCTTCCGTTATATTCTCCAAGCATTTTTAAATATATGTTTAATTGCTTCCTTTTTTCATCTGATAGACTTCTATATACTGTTACCAGTTCTTCTTCCTCCTTAACATACTTCTCCATACGTCCCCGTTCGTCCAGGAAATCTGTCATAGATATTTCCAACTGATTACAAATAATCAATAACGTATCAATTCTCGGCTTTGTTTTTCCCTTCAGGAACCCACTTATTGTAGATGAAGAAATACCTGCCTTTTTAGCAAGTTTGTATGGTGTGCTCCCTTTTGCTACACATATTTTCTTAAGTTTCTCTGACAATTCCATGCATTTTTCTTCCGTATTATACATTTAGCTACCACCTTTGTCCTATAATATAAATGCCCTCTATTCAGTACATGACAATATGCGACAGAATCTTACAAACTTTTTTACG
>ULTW01033876.1_pt1 | contig 10794 bp, 10 predicted proteins | sample 1957961 | NCBI WGS metagenome assembly ULTW01 (sample SAMEA4835744, study PRJEB28245) | human gut metagenome | biome: gut microbiome; material: fecal sample | place: Denmark | collected 2008 | reverse complement strand
CCTCTGAGAAGTATGTCGCTATGGTGCGTTCGCCGGAGTGTCCGAAAGGGGGGTTGCCCATGTCGTGGGCAAGGCATGCGGCGCCTACAATTTCAACAATGTGGCTGAGCTTCTCGGCGGCGGCAGTGCCTGCATATTTTGGTTGCAGTTGGATATACACCTCGTTGGCGAGCGATTTGCCCACGCTCGACACCTCCAGACTGTGTGTCAGGCGGTTGTGGACAAAGATGCTGCCAGGTAGCGGAAACACTTGCGTCTTGTTCTGCAATCGGCGGAAAGGGGATGAAAAGACAAGCCGGTCAAAGTCGCGCTGGAAATCGCTGCGCGTTTGTGCCGACGAGGTGCGGTAGCGCTCCATTCCGAGCCGCTTGTTGCAGATGAGGCGTTCCCACTGCATTGCTTGTTTCGTGGAATCTGTCATTTACAAATAAACTATTGTTGTTTTGGCAACTATAGTGCAAAATTAGCGATATGCGTGCAATTTTCCAAATTGCATAAAATGAAAAAGTGACGCCTACTTCTCCACTGTGATGCGGATGTCGTATGCCATAAGTTTGTAGCTTATGCTGTAGGGCGTTGCCGGACGGTTGGGCTTGCGTGAGTTTGCATAGTAGAAGGAGTGCTGCTTGTCGAAAGTGCGGATGCTCAGCTGCCGCATTTGCCCGGAAGGAATGTCGCACGGCACTTCATAGGTTGCTTCTTTTATGATTTGTCCGGTCAGTGCGTTTGTATACTGGAACTTCAGCGTCAGGTGTGAAATGAGGAAAGGCGTCTGGTTGTCGACAAAGAACGACTCAAACGCGTCGTTGACCGTCTTCTTGTAGCCCGACAGGATTATTTTGTCGGCAAACGAAGCGGTGTCGTTTTCCGCATTGATTGTCTTCATCAACAATGTCTTTTCCGAGATGCCTGCCACAGGACGTGTGGTGTTGGTTTTTGCCGATGCCAAAAGGGCAATGACTGCAGAGAGTATGATAAACGCTTGACGCATAGTCTTAGAATATTAAGATTTCTTTTTTGTCTTCAATTTTGTGGAGACCGGGTGTTATTTCTGTCGATTTGATTTGAGGGTAAACCCTCACTCCTCCAAACACCGATGGCAGAAAACGCGTCAGGTTTACGGATATATGCATTTTCAGACGTCGTTTTTGGATGAGTATCGATCCGTCGCTCAGTTCTGCCACGCATTCCACAGGAGATGTCAGCCTGTCACCGTCGACCACAGAGTAGAGCCACATCCGCATCTTTGATTTGTTTGCCGTTGTGGTCAGATAGCCGATTACGGTGCCGCAGTCGATGGCTTCGTTTTCCGCCTCTACGGCAATAAGCTGATAGTTGAATTCCGATGATTTCCTGATTGCCACCACCATTTGTTCCTCTGGATAGTTCCATAGTCCGGTCAGGTTGTCGGTCGTTCCGTCGAGGATTCTGCGCGTGGCGTCGATGCGCGAGGCATAGCCCGGCAGCACCGTCGCTGTGTCGGGGATTTCAATTGCCGCTGCGCTTTGGAAGCAGGCAATGAATGCAGCCAGTATGCAGGCGGCAGCGAGGCGCATTTATCGGAATTTATATTGAAGGCCGAAACTGAACACTTCCTTGAATTGCCAATGAGAATTGTTGTTGTCGGTAATCTTCTGTGAGTCGTCGAAGCGCACGTGGGCATAAATCTGCGTTGACAGAAATTTGTTGATTGAGAAGCTCAGAGTGGTTTCCCAATCGCCTTGCAGATACGAATAGTCGGAGAATGCGAATATGCGCGAGCTGAGTGAGATGTTGCGGGTCATTGCCCATCCGAATTTCACTTCACCGCTCGAACCGACCTGATGCTCTAATTTGTCGGGGTGGAGCATTTCTCCATTGTCGTCGAGCAGCTTGTAGTTTGCTCGCCACATCTTCATGTTATAGGAAAGTGGCGACAGCGAGGCGTCGAACGTCACGTTGCCGCGTTTGTTCTTGGTGCTGTATGCCATACCGACACCGGCGTTGAGCTCGCCCGGTGTGAGCAGCGAAGCCTTCATCTTCCACGTGTTGGTCTGGAAATTTTGCAGCATCTGTGTCTTGAACTGCATATTCATACTGTAGTAGAATCGTTTGGTTGCCTTGATACCGAACTGCATGTTTAACTGGAACAGGTCCTCGTTGATGTTGTAGCCTCTTAACTCATCGGCGGGAGCCGAGTTGACACCGAGTTTGTATTGCGTGGTCAAGTCAAACAGCAAGCGAGGGTGCAGTGTTTGGTTCAGTTTTAAGTTGTACCATAGATGAGCCAGAAGGTTGATGTTTTTTTCGCCGCCTTGATACCAGTTGTCGGTCATATACGCTTGTGAGAACTGTAGCGTGGCGTCGAAGGCGTGTATCCAGTTTTTGCGTTTCAAATCATGTTCGGGAGCGGCTTCCGGAACTTCAAGTTTGCGCACCTCGATGGTAAGGATGTTTTTCTTCACGTCGAGTTTCGCCTCATATTGTTTCGGAGGCTCGGGCAGCATGCTCAGGTTGTAGGGGACGAGCCATGGCGATTCCACGGCGAGACGTTGCAGATGCTCGTTCTCGAAGCGGTTTCGCCAAGAGAGGTTTTCAATCCATTCATTGTCGATTTCTATTGTCGGCATTTCGTGTTTTGTCAGCGATGCGACAGTGTCGGGCTGTTCCAGAGCCATCGGCTGCATCATCTTGTATGACGTGAACACCACTGGCAGAAACATGATGTTTGGGCGGTTGTTGTCGGAGAGGGAGGCGATGGAGTCGGCGGTGTGAAGAAGAGATTCCGAATTGTCCACAGCGACGATTTCGCATTCAGGTGTTGTCCCTTTCTTCAACTTATTTGCCAGAGAGCGGCTGTTGAAGTAGTTTTGGGCGGATGCTGTGACAGCCATTGCAGTCAGCAGCGTGAAGGACAGTGCGTATTTTAATATTCTCATTGTTTTGGATTGTCGTTTTTTTGTTTGTCAAGCACTTCGAGTGCCTTTTCAATATCGCGGCGGAAAACGAATATACGGGTCATTCCCAAAGACGTCCCTGGCATGGCGAACACTGTCGACAGCGTTTCGCCAACTATTTCCGAAGGTATGCCGTATTCATCCAGCACGCCCTTGACTATGTGGGCGTCGGGGATTGGCATAGAGCCTAAAAGAATCAAATCATCGGGTTTGTTCATATCGCAGATATTTTTATGCAAAGATAGTGCAAATTGAATGCATAATATCAAGCTTGCTTGAATATTATGCTGAGATGCAGTTTATCTTATGCAAAGATAGTGCAAGGAGAGTGGAAAGAAAAGAGCTTGCTCAATTTTATTTTCCGAAGCGCCGCCTATTTTATCACGAGTTGGTGTCCCGAATAGCATATCATAAACAACTCCGCTCGCATAATATGTTTGCAGGCGGAGTTGTCTATGTCGTTGATGTAATAAACCTGTCGGCTCTTATTTTATGCCGTTGCGGTCGAGCGCGCGGCGATAGCGTGCGGCGTTTTGTTGATGTTCGGCATACGAAGCTGAGAAATTGTGGCTTCCGGAGAAATCCTCCTTTGCACACATATAGATATAATTGTTCTGAGGCGCGTTGAGCACAGCGTCGAGTGTTGATTTCTCAGGCATTCTGATAGGACCCGGCGGCAATCCCCCCACGAAGTAGGTGTTGTAGGGCGACTGCGTTTTTATATGCTCCAGCGTGATGCGTCGCAGGGTCGGGTCGCCGACTGCAAACTTGGCGGTCGGGTCGCTTTGCAGTTTCATGCCTCTCTCAAGACGGTTGAGGTATAGCCGCGCTATGGTGGCTTTTTCCGGTTTATAGGCGGTTTCGGAGTCGACGATTGATGCCAATGTTGACACCTCCACCTTGGTCAGACCCAATTTCTGAGCCTTCTTTTCGCGGTCGGTTGTCCAGAAAGCCTTGTATGCTGAGTTCAGTTTGTTTAGCAGATTGTCGGCTGTTATCGACCAGTAGACTTCATAGGTGTCGGGGATGCACATTGCTGGGATTGTTTGCTGGTTGAATCCGAGCGACTGGCAATAAGTGCTGTCGGTCATCAGTTTCAGCAGGTCGTCTTTTTTGAGAGCCAGTTGCTTCGACGCATTTTCAGCAAATTCATCCACCGTGCGCACATTGTTGAATGTGAATTTAATTGGAGTCTGCGTCCCCGACGACAGTGCCTTCCACAATGACAGTGCGCTCATTCCTTTTTCCACCTTGTACGCACCGATGCGTGTCGACGGGTCGATGTCGCGCACGGCAGTCAGCAATTCCACTTTGTCGGCAATGCTTTTCCCGAATCGTGCGGCGATGGTGTCAGTCAGTTGCTCTTTTGTCATTTCCGGACGCACATATAGCATTCCATCCCGCTCGGCGCTTGCCGTCAGCAGAGAAATCAGCAATGCCGCGCCTGCCATGATGATGACAAGCGCGACAATGAGTGCGATAAATTTTTTACGTTTAGTTTGTTCTGACTTTTTCAGAGTCTTTTTCTTCTTCATATTTCAAATATAGTAATAACCTAAATTCCGTAGCACAGAATCGTATAGTAGCGCGGATATCCTCCGTCCGATGTCATGTGGTTGTAGGCAAGCGACACGTAGTGGCTGCCGTTGCGGTCATACCAAGTGACTGTTTTCTCTCCGTTGCGGTATTTTTGCGTTGCCGGCAATCCGTATTGGCTGCATATTTGCGAATATAGATTGTCGAAGCGCGAAGAGTCGTAGCCATAGGTCGACTGATAAAGTCTGGCAGACTGCATTCGTCCGCTTGAATCGTAGATAACAACACCGTCGTCCCACGAATAGTTCATCTCATAGACATTTCTCAGATAAACCTTGTTGTTGTTGTAGCCGTCGATGTAGTATCCGTCTCTGCGCAGATTGTCGATGCTGATGTTGATACTGATGCCGAACGGAAGTCCGAACACGGCGGTCAACATAGGTGCGGTAGGACATGGTCTGAACGCAGGCGGCGGCACTGGACGCGGGGCTGGCCGTACTATAGGTCGGTATGGACGTGGCGGCGGTGGCGTTGGATGAAATCCGTGGTGATGGTTTGTCGAGCCTGGATTGCCAGGGCGTCCTGGATGCCCGGGATTGCCAGGATTCCCCGGATGTCCGTGGTGGCTGCTGTTCGGGCGGTCGTAACGGTCGTTGCCTGGACGGTCGTAACGGTTGTTGCCTGGACGGTCATGACGGTCGTTGCCTGGACGGTCATGACGGTCGTTGCCTGGACGGTCGTGATGCTTGTTGTCCGGACGGTCATGACGGTTGTTTCCTGGTTGTCTTTGCGGATTGCTGTCGGGACGGCGTCCTCCGCCGGGGTTTCCGGTGGTTGTTCCTCCGCGGTAGCCGGTGTGCTGTGCTACCATATCGGTTGCCGGCATCGATAATGCCAGAGCCAGTACCATTGCCAAATAATTCATCCGTTTCATAATTCTATAATTTGGGTTGTTAGTATCTATGACCACGAAAAAGTCCGATGGTTTAACTATGAATTGTTAAAATGTTAAATTTCATGGATGGTTGGTTTGTATTGTTGCGCACTGTTGTCAGTCTTCAAAATTTGCTGCAAGTCCGCCTTGCGACGTTTCTTTGTAGAGGCTTGGCAGGTCGTGTCCTGTGCGCTTCATCACCTCGACCACTTGGTCGAAACTCACGCGGTGGCGTCCGTCGGTGAAGTTTGCATAAGAGTTGGCGTCGAATGCACGGGCGGCGGCGAAGGCGTTGCGCTCGATACAAGGAATCTGCACAAGGCCGCACACGGGGTCGCACGTCAGTCCGAGGTGGTGTTCGAGTCCCATCTCGGCTGCATATTCAATTTGCGATTCGGTGCCGCCAAACAGCTGGCAGGCAGCGGCTGCCGCCATGGCGCATGCCACGCCCACTTCTCCTTTGCATCCCACTTCCGCACCAGATATTGATGCGTTGGTTTTGGCAACGTTGCCGAAGAGTCCGGCGGTGGCAAGAGCCCGCACAATGCGCTCGTCGCTGATGTCGTGGGCTGTCTTGATGTGGTAGAGTACGGCTGCCATCACGCCGCACGTCCCACAGGTGGGAGCGGTGACAATCCGTCCGCCACAGGCATTTTCTTCAGATACGGCAAGGGCGTAGGCATAGATGAGTCCGCGGCTTTTCATGCTGCCCGACATTCCGCCGGAACGCACGTAGTAGGTGAGGGCTTTGCGGCGCAGCCCGAGTCCGCCTGGCATCACTCCCTCGGCGTTGAGCCCGCGTTCCACGGCTTTCTGCATGGTGTCCCACACTTCGCGCAGATATTCAATTATTTCTTTGCCTTCGCATTGCTCCACGTATTCCCAAAAGGAGTATCCTGTCGAGTCACACCATTGGAGGATGTCGCTGATGTGCGACATTTCGTAGACTTTGCGCTCTGTTTGCTCGTTGAAATGCTCGTTGGCGAGAGTGCCTCCGCCGATGCTGAACACCGTCCAGGAGTCTACGGTGCTGTCGTCGGTGCCAAGAGCTTCGAATTTCATGCCGTTGGGGTGGAATTTAAGGAATATATCGGGTTTCCACACGATTTCCACTTCTCCTTTTTGCGACAGGGTGTCGATGATTGCCTGATCGGTAAGGTGACCGCGTCCGGTGGCGGCGAGGCTTCCGTAGAGTGTCACTCGGAAATGGTCGGCATCCTTGCCCTCCGCGCTTTTCAGAAAGATGCTTGCTGCGCGTTTCGGACCCATCGTGTGGCTGCTCGACGGCCCGTGGCCTATGCGGTAGATTTGTTTTATCGAATCCATAGAGTTCTTAATAAAAAGGTCAATCAGTCGGGACGCGGCTGATTGACCTTGGATGTCGTTTTATTGTCCTGTTTTTATTTTACTCTCAGCACCTTTCCCGGATTAATGCGGCTCTTGGTGCTGATTCCGTTGAGTTTGCAAAGCTTGTTGACTGTCGTGCCGTGGGCGTTGGCGATGGAGTAGAGCGTGTCGCCCTTCTTCACGCGGTAGGTTTGGCGCGAGCCGTCGGCATACGGATTGTCCTGCTTGTGCGCTTTCTCGGCATATGTCACGCTGCTGCTTGGAGCATAGTTGCGTGCCTGGGTGTATGTACCTTTGTTAAACGTATAGTAGTCGGTATGCGTAGTCTGGTTTGCGAAGTCGAAGATTGCGCAAGGGTTGATTGCGTAGCCCATGAAACGCGTTTCGAAGTGGAGGTGCGGACCTGTGCTGCGTCCGGTGCTTCCGCCGAGGGCGATAGGGTCGCCGACATTCACTGTCTGGTTCGGCTTCACGAGGAAGCGCGAGAGGTGGCCGTATACGGTTTCCAAACCATTGGCGTGGCGCAGGATTACGTAGTATCCGTATCCGCCGCGTTCAAATCTTGTCAAACGCACTTTTCCGGCAAATGCCGCGCGCACGGTGTCGCCGGTGTTGAGTTTGAGGTCGACGCCTTTGTGCTGGCGTCTGAATCGTGGACGGTAGCCGTAAGGCGAGGTGATGAAGCCAGGGACAGGCATTGCGTAGTCAGACACATCGATACGCACGTTGTTTGGCACCGCCTGGTGGGCGTAAGGGTTGACGAGATTGCTGTTCCAGCCTTCGGTATAGATGTCGATTTCCGGTTCCTGTTCGTCTTCGAGGAGCTCGTTCATGAATTCGCGTGTCTCCTGCACCTTTATCTGGTCGCTCATGTCGCGCTGTGAAGCGATGAGGTCATGGTGCATGTTGCTGTGGGCAGAAACTGAACGCAGTTTCTGAGCCGCTATTGTCAGCGAGCAGCAAAGAAATGCGCCGATGCCTATTAGTTTTGTTATCCTGTTTATGATCATCGTCCCGATGTTTTCTTTTGGTTTGCTGTTTTAATGTTTAAAGTTCGTCGTCTGCATAGAGATACTTGAGCATCGGTGTCTCGTAGTCGGTGATTTCTTCCGGCTTGAAGAACCGTCGGATTTCGATTTCGGCATTCTCTACAGAGTCGGAGGCGTGGACAATGTTCTGCTGTCCGCTCATGCAAAGATCGCCGCGGATGGTGCCGAGTTCGGCGTGGCGTCCGCGGGTGGCACCGGTCATTTTGCGCACCACATCGACAGCCTCAAGACCTTTAAGGCACATCACAACTACAGGTGAAGCCTGCATCGACTTTACGATTAATGGGAAAAACGGTTTGTCTGCCAAGTGAGCGTAATGTTCGCGGAGAATTTCGTCGGAAAGCGTCATCATTTTCATGCCGATTATGATGAGACCTTTCTTTTCAAAGCGTGAGATAACTTCGCCTGCCAATCCTCTCAGCATAGCGCTTGGTTTAAGTATGACTAATGTTTTTTCCATGTTTTGCGATATTGTATTTTTTCTAAACGACTTCCAAAGATATATATTTATCTGCAAACAGCAAAATAGCAAGAGTGCTAAATCTATTGATTTTCACATTATTTGTGATTTTCACAATCGATTTAGCACAATTTTTGCCGAAAAACCCAGCCTATTTAAGCGCCACTTTTTGGCTGAGCCTTCTCCCTTTTGCCGTCTCGGCGATGGCGATATATACGCCTTTCTGGATGCCTACGACAATTTGTTTTTAAATTTTTAACTGATTTTGCTCCAATCCACTTTTTTGTTGAAAAAGCGGTGTAACTGCTCGGCGAGGATGCGGTTTTGAGGCGTCTGGAGATTGGGGTCGTCGGCGAGGACTGCCTCGGCAGCCTCGCGGGCGATGTTGAGAATCTGACCGTCGGAGCCGAGGTTGGCTATGCGCAGGTTGAATGCGATGCCGCTCTGCATGGTGCCCTCGATGTCGCCCGGACCGCGCAACTGCATGTCGGCTTCGGCGATTCGGAATCCGTCGGTGGTCTCGGTCATGATTTCAAGACGCTGGCGTGTTTCTTTGGCGATGTTGGGTTTCGTCATCAGGATGCAGTACGACTGGTCGGCTCCGCGTCCCACGCGTCCGCGCAGCTGGTGCAGCTGCGACAGTCCGAAACGCTCGGCGTTTTCAATCACCATCACCGAGGCGTTTGGCACGTTGACGCCCACCTCGATAACCGTAGTAGCCACAAGAATCTGTGTCTGCTTGCTGGCAAACAGCTGCATCTGGCAGTCTTTTTCGGCAGGTTTCATCTTGCCGTGCACAAAGCTCACTTTGTAGCTGCGGAACGTGTTTCTGATATATTCAAATCCCTCCTCGAGCGCTTTCAACTCGAGCTTCTCGTTTTCCTGGATAAGAGGATACACGATGTATGCCTGTCGGCCGATCGACAGTTCGTGACCGATGAGCCGGTTCACCCACTCGCGGTTGTTCTCGTAGCGCAGTATGGTTTGTATCGGCTTGCGTCCGGGCGGCAGTTCGTCGATTACCGACACGTCGAGGTCGCCGTAGACGGTCATGGCAAGCGTGCGCGGGATAGGCGTGGCTGTCATCACAAGCACGTGCGGCGGATTGAAGTTTTTCTTCCACAGACGGGCGCGTTGCGCCACGCCGAAGCGGTGTTGCTCGTCGATAATCACCAGTCCGAGGCATCGGAACTCCACGTTGTCCTCAATCACGGCGTGTGTGCCGATGAGAATGTGTATGGAGCCGTCGGTCAGTCCGGCGTGTATCTCGTCGCGTTTTTTCTTTTTTGTGGAACCGGTAAGCAGCTCCACGCGCACGCCTATCTTGCCTGCCATGGCGCTGAGCGACTCATAGTGCTGTGTGGCGAGAATCTCGGTGGGAGCCATCAGGCATGTCTGGAATCCATTGTCGACGGCAATCAGAGCCGACATCAGCGCCACTATTGTCTTGCCGCTTCCCACATCGCCTTGCAGCAGGCGGTTCATCTGACGTCCGCTTCCGAGGTCGGCGCGGATTTCGTGCATCACGCGTTTCTGCGCCCCCGTAAGGGGGAATGGCAGCACGTCACTGTAGAAACGGTTGAAAAATTCACCGATGCGAGAGAAGACAAAGCCTTTCTGCTGTGCCTTGCGGCCGTTGGCTATGCGCAGTATGTTGAGCTGGATAAGAAACAACTCTTCAAACTTAAGCCGCAGTTTTGCCTTGTTGAGAAGGTCGACCGACTTCGGAAAGTGGATGTTTTCCAGCGCGTCGCGCAGCGGAATCAAGTGATAGCGTTCGGTCACGGTCTGCGGCAGCGTTTCTGGAATGAACGCGGTCTTTGCCAGCAGGTTGGAGATGAGCGTCTGGAATGTTTTTGATGTGAAGCCGCGATTGCGCAGCTTGTCTGTCATATTGTAGGCTCCGCGCAGTCCGTGCGGCTCGTTGCCGGGCACCGACGTCTCTATTTCAGGATGCGCGAGGTTGAAGCGGCCGTTGAAAATTGACGGTCTTCCGAAAATCACGTATTCCACCCCGGTGCGGTAGTTTTCAGCCACGAATTTTATGCGGTTGAACCATACCACGTCGATGGTGCCGGTGCCGTCGGAAAACAATGCCTGCATTCTGCGCTTCGCGCCTTCGCCTACGGTTGTCATCGTGACAAACCGCCCCTTCAGCTGAATGAACGGCATGCCCGATTCCAGCTCGCGTATCTGGAATATCCGGCTGCGGTCAACATATCTGAACGGGAAGTAGTAGAGCAGGTCGTAGAACGTGCGGATGTGGAGCTGCTCGGCAAGCAACTCCGCGCGTTTCGGACCCACTCCGGTCAGAAATTTTATGTCTATTTCGTCAAGCCTGCTCATTGCTGTCGGCGGAGAGTATCCATTCGGCGGTGTTGATGTCCATAGGGTGTGTGATTTTGATGTTGTTCACATCGCCGGGATATAGAGTCACCGGTGTGCCTCTGAACTCCACTACCGACGCATCGTCGGTGAAAAGCGGGCTGAAGGCGGTGGTGTAGGCTTCTTTCAGAATCTCAACGCGGAATG
>ULTW01040958.1_pt1 | contig 10798 bp, 8 predicted proteins | sample 1957961 | NCBI WGS metagenome assembly ULTW01 (sample SAMEA4835744, study PRJEB28245) | human gut metagenome | biome: gut microbiome; material: fecal sample | place: Denmark | collected 2008 | reverse complement strand
CCCGGCGCATACGGTCTGCCAGTTCCTGGCAGTTACAGGAAGCACTGCCTACAATAAATCGATAACCGTTTGTATCGTCTCCGGCAAAGATACCACAGTAACCGGAATATTTTCCGGTCAGCAAATTTACCGCGTTGCGCAGAGCAATGGCATCCAATTCACCGACGAAGAGAAGCACGTGGTGTACTTCTTCCGGGGAGGGGAGTGCGTCCATCTGTACGTTCAGCAGCTCCGCCTGCAGGGCATTGGCGCGTTCTTTTTGCAGCCTTGCATCCTCTTTGGCGCGGGCAACAGCACCCGCTACTTCCGGCTGTTTCGCAGAGAGCAGAGAAGAAATTGCCCAGACGGAATCCTGTTTTTCAGTATAATCTGCCAGAGCACGGTCTCCGCAGAGAATATTGATGCGGACACCGCCTCTGTGGCTCTGTACATTTACAATTTTGATGAGACCGATCTGCCCGGTGGTATCTACATGTGGAGCACAGCAGGCACACAGATCCACGCCGGGAATCTCGACAATACGTACATTTTCCGTGAGCGCCAGTTTGCTGCGGTAATTTAAGCTCGCCAGTTCTTCGGCGGTGGGCCAGCTGATGTTGACCGGAAGATTTTTCCAGACATAAGTGTTAGCTTCCTGCTCGATGAGACGCAGCTGCTCCAGGGAGACTTCTCCGTTCATATCCAGTGTCACTTCTCTGTCACTTAAATGGAAGCCTACGTTTTCCAGTCCGAAATGAGAGTGCAGTAAGCCGGAGATCATATGCTCTCCGGAGTGCTGCTGCATGAAATCAAACCGGCGGTTCCAGTCCACATGACCGGTGATCCGGGTGCCGACGGGAAACTCACAGGCCGTTTTATGATACAGGATGCCCTGTTTAATGCTGACATCCAGTACTTCCTGACCGTTTAAGGTGCCTTTGTCGGCGGACTGACCACCTTCTTCCGGGAAAAAAGCGGAAGCGTCCAGAACGATTCTGTAATATCCATCTTCCTTGTCGGGAACACATTCCATCACCACAGCGGTAAAATCCGTCTGGTGCACATTTTCATAATAAAGTTTGCGGGTTCCCAGGGAGTTCATTTGAGCATTTTCGATACGATCCATAGATGCCTGTCCAATCTGCTGTAGGAAAACAGCGTTTTGTGATAATTGAAAAATAGAAAATACATATCTATTCTATATCAGACCCAGGGGAAAAAGCAATGGAAAATGTAAGCTTTTACACAGCTTTGTCAGATTCTCCAAGGAGTATCGGGATTGCGTAATTGTTTTTTGTAGGTTTTTACGCAGACGGGGTCTATTGCGACGCATTTTTTTTTATGATATAATAAATCGATTATGCAGATACCAGATTTAAACGGCAGAGGCCGACCGTGCTTGCACGGGGAGGCAGGTGCCGGTTTAAATCATAAAACATGAGGATGCAGCGATTTGCGGAAGCAAATCCGCGGAATCCGAATGTTTTCAGAATTGCGAGAGCTGCGAAGCAGCGGAGCAATTCGCAGGTATCGTAGGCTACTGAGAGAAATACAAACGTCGCAAAAGCGGCAGAATGTGAGGAAAGAATGAAGGCATTTTTGATTTTGGAAGATGGAACGGTGTTCGAAGGAACGCACATCGGTGCAGACAAAGAGATCATCAGTGAAATCGTATTTAACACATCCATGGCCGGATATCTGGAGGTCCTGACGGATCCGTCCTATGCAGGACAGGCTGTATGCATGACTTACCCTCTGATCGGTAACTATGGCATATGCAGGGATGACTGCGAGTCGGAGAGACCCTGGCCGGATGGATTCATCGTCAGAGAGCTTTCACGTATTCCCAGCAACTTCCGCTGTGACTGCACAATACAGGAATACTTAGAGGAGAACGGTGTGCCCGGTATCGCCGGTATCGATACCCGTGCGTTGACCAAGGTCCTGCGTGAGAAGGGTACCATGAACGGCATGATCACCACCAACGAAGCCTATGACCTGAACGAAGTACTTCCGAAGCTGAAGGAGTATACCACAGGCAAGGTCGTGGAAAAGGTGACCTGCAAGGAAAAATATGTGGTAGCGCCTACCACGGAGCTGGCACAGAACGGACCGCTCTCCGGTGCAGCGCGTTTTGATAAAGAAGCTTATGAAAAAGGTGTCAGAGAGCCTAAGCCGGCACTGGTAACGGAGCTGTCCGGACAGGGACTGAAGGTAGCTCTGTTAGACCTGGGAGCTAAGAGAAATATCGCCAGATCCCTGGCAGAGAGAGGCTGTGAGGTGACCGTATACCCCGCAGGAACTCCCGCACAGGAGATCATTGATGATAATCCAGACGGTATCATGTTAAGTAACGGACCGGGGGACCCCAAGGAGTGTACCGGTGTGATCGCCGAGATCAAAAAGTTATACGATACCGAGATTCCTATTTTCGCAATCTGTCTGGGACATCAGCTGATGGCTCTGGCTACCGGCGCAGATACCCATAAAATGAAATACGGACACAGAGGAGGCAATCATCCGGTAAAGGATCTGATGACCGGAAGAGTATATATTTCCTCTCAGAACCACGGCTATGTGGTAGATACCGATAAACTGGATCCGTCCGTAGCGGTTCCCGCATTCATCAATGTCAACGACGGTACCAACGAGGGTCTGTCCTACACCGGCAAGAATATTTTCACCGTACAGTTCCATCCGGAAGCATGTCCGGGACCCCAGGACTCCGGTTACCTGTTTGACCGGTTCATTCATATGATGAGAGGAGAGAACTAAGATGCCCAAGAATCCTAATGTAAAACGAGTAATGGTAATCGGCTCCGGTCCTATTGTCATCGGACAGGCAGCGGAATTCGACTATGCAGGTACCCAGGCCTGCCGTTCCCTGAAGGAAGAGGGAGTAGAGGTAATCCTGGTGAACTCCAACCCTGCGACCATCATGACCGATAAAGATATCGCAGATAAGGTATATATTGAGCCCTTGAACGTAAAGGTTCTGGAGCAGATCATTGAAAAGGAAAAGCCCGACAGCATTCTCCCCACCCTGGGAGGACAGGCTGGTCTGAACCTCGGCATGGAGCTGGAGGAGTCCGGGTTCCTGGCAGCTCACAATGTAAAGCTGTTAGGTACTACCGCAGCTACCATTCGTAATGCGGAAGGACGTCAGGAGTTCAAGGATCTGATGGAGCGTATCGGCGAGCCCTGTGCAGCATCCAAGGTCGTTGAGAACGTGGAAGACGGTGTGGAATTCACCAACACCATCGGCTATCCTGTTGTACTGCGTCCTGCTTATACCCTGGGCGGTTCCGGCGGTGGTATCGCACACAATCAGGTAGAACTGGAAGAGATCCTGGAGAACGGTTTACGTCTGTCCCGTGTAGGACAGGTACTGGTAGAGCGTTGTATCGCGGGCTGGAAAGAGATCGAGTACGAAGTAATGCGTGACAGCGCAGGCAACTGCATCACCGTATGTAACATGGAGAACATCGATCCCGTCGGCGTGCATACCGGAGACAGTATCGTAGTAGCGCCTTCCCAAACCCTGAGCGACAAGGAGTACCAGATGTTACGTACTTCCGCTCTGAAGATCATCAACGAACTGCAGATCACCGGTGGATGTAACGTACAGTTTGCACTGCATCCCACCAGCTTTGAATATTGTGTTATCGAGGTAAATCCCCGTGTCAGCCGTTCTTCCGCACTGGCAAGTAAGGCGACCGGTTACCCCATTGCAAAGGTAGCAGCGAAGATCGCACTGGGCTTTACTCTGGATGAGATCAAAAATGCCATTACCCACAAGACCTATGCCAGCTTCGAGCCGACACTGGATTACTGTGTAGTAAAGATTCCCAGACTGCCTTTCGACAAATTTATCACTGCAAAGCGTACTCTGACCACACAGATGAAGGCAACCGGTGAGGTTATGAGTATCTGCAATAACTTCGAGGGAGCACTGATGAAGGCCATCCGTTCCCTGGAGCAGCATGTGGACTGCCTGCGCAGCTATGATTTCAGCGCTTTGTCTGTGGAGGAACTGTTAGAGCGTCTGAAGATCGTGGATGACCAGAGAATCTATGTGATCGCTGAAGCAATCCGTAAGGGTATCAGTTATGAACAGATTCACGACATTACAAAGATCGACCTGTGGTTCATTGACAAGATCGCCATTCTGACCGAGATGGAGCATGCACTGGAGACACAGCCTCTGACAGTGGAACTGCTGAAGGAAGCCAAGAGAATCGAGTTCCCGGATAACGTCATCGCAAGACTGACCGGCAAGACCGAGGAAGAGATCAAGAAGATGCGTTATGACAACGGCATTAAGGCTGTTTACAAGATGGTAGACACCTGTGCCGCAGAGTTCGCAGCTTCCACTCCTTATTATTACTCCGTATTCGGCGGCGAGTGCGAAGCCAAGGAGACCACCGGACGCAAGAAAGTCCTGGTACTGGGTTCCGGTCCTATCCGTATCGGACAGGGTATCGAGTTCGACTATTGTTCCGTACATGCTACCTGGGCATTTTCCAAGGCAGGCTATGAGACCATTATCATCAACAACAACCCGGAGACTGTAAGTACCGACTTCGATATTGCGGACAAGCTGTATTTCGAGCCTTTGACTCCGGAAGATGTGGAATCTATCGTAAATATTGAGCATCCCGATGGTGCTGTGGTACAGTTCGGCGGACAGACCGCTATCAAGCTGACCGAGAGCCTGATGAAGATGGGCGTGCCCATCCTGGGCACCAAGGCGGAGGATGTAGATGCCGCTGAGGACAGAGAACTGTTCGACAAGATTCTGGAAGAGACCGAGATCCCCCGTGCAGCCGGCGGTACTGTATACACCGCAGAGGAAGCTAAGGCGGTGGCCAACAGACTGGGCTATCCCGTACTGGTGCGTCCTTCCTATGTATTGGGCGGACAGGGCATGCAGATCGCTATCTCCGATGAAGAGATCGAAGAATTCATGGAGATCATCAACCGTATCGCACAGGATCACCCGATCCTGGTAGATAAGTATTTACAGGGTAAGGAGATCGAGGTTGATGCTGTATGCGACGGTACCGATATCCTGATCCCCGGTATCATGGAGCATATCGAGAGAACCGGTATCCACTCCGGAGACAGTATCTCCGTATATCCGGCTCCGACCATTGATAAAGTAGTAAAAGAGAAGATTGCAGAGTACACCAGAAGACTGGCAAAGGCACTGCATGTCAAGGGACTGATCAATATCCAGTTCATTGCTATCGGTGACGAGGTATATGTCATTGAGGTTAACCCCCGCTCTTCCCGTACCGTACCTTATATCAGCAAGGTAACCGGTATTCCTATCGTGGATCTGGCGACCGAAGTGATCATCGGCAAGACCATCCGTGAGCTTGGCTACGAGCCCGGCTTACAGCCTGAGGCAGAGTATTTTGCCATCAAGATGCCCGTGTTCTCCTTCGAGAAGATCCGTGGTGCCGAGATCAGCTTAGGACCGGAGATGAAGTCTACCGGTGAGTGTCTGGGTATAGCCAAGACCTTCAATGAGGCTCTGTACAAGGCATTCCTGGGAGCAGGCGTAGAACTGCCCAAGTATAAGAACATGATCATCACCGTGAAGGATGCGGATAAGGGTGAAGCCATTGAAGTCGGAAGACGCTTCGAAAAGCTGGGATACACCATTTATGCTACCAGAAGTACCGCAGCTGCTCTGAATGAAGCAGGTGTGAAGGCGAGAAAGGTCAACAAGATCTCTCAGGAATCCCCGACCGTGATGGATCTGATCCTGGGACACAAGATCGACCTTGTCATCGATACCCCTACCCAGGGCCGTGACAAGACCAGAGACGGTTTCCTGATCCGTCGTACCGCTATCGAGACCGGTATCTACTGCATCACCGCAATGGACACCGCCAATGCTCTCGTGACCAGCATGGAGCATATGAACGATTGTAAGGAACTGACCCTGGTGGATATTGCACAGCTGTAAAAATATAAAAAATGTAATTGAGCAGGAGGGAATATTTAATAAATTTTCTCTCCTGCTTGATTTATGTCAAAAAGAGAAGAACGCTGACTGCAAAAGTGCAAATCCGAAAATAAAATCCGTAAGTGCGGCATATAATAGGCGTATGGTAAATATTGTATGATCGCAAGCCTGTATCCCACAGGCGGATTGGAGTCTCATGTTAGAAGAATATTATCCTTTTGTCGTACAGCCCCTGCCCTATGAATATGATGCCCTGCTTCCGGTACTGGATGAGGAGACACTGCATTTTCACCATGATAAGCATTATCAGACCTATGTGGACAAGTTGAATACAATTCTCGCGGATTATCCTCAGTTACAGCAAATGACCTTGACGGAACTGCTCACTTCGGAGGATAATAAACTTGCATCCTTGCAGGAGGAAGCCCGGGAAAGTATTCACAATAACGGTGGCGGCGTATACAACCATCAGCTGTATTTTGACAGCATGCGAAGCCCTGTGGGGCAGGAGCCTTGTGGAGCGCTGGCGGAGGCACTGATCCGTGATTTCGGATCCGTGAGACAATGGAAAGAGCAGATGTCGCAGAGTGCCATAGGAGTATTCGGTTCCGGATGGGCGTGGCTTGTAAGTGATCAGGACGGTACCCTTATGATCCTGACCACAGCGAACCAGGATGTGCCGGATCTGAGATTGTATACACCGATATTGCTGATAGATGTGTGGGAACATGCCTATTATTTACAGTACCGGAACCGCAGACCGGATTATGTAGTGGGGTGGCATAAGCTGATCCACTGGAAAAAGGCGGAGAGACGTTATGAACAGGTCCTCTGCAGACGGGAAAGAGGAAATGAAAATGGAGAACAGACCGATCATAAAAAAAGAACAGGTAGAGACCGTCTATGACAGCAGATTCATCAAGGTATTTGATCTGCAATATGAGCCGGGAAAACATTATTTTGATGCCACCAGAAGAAGCGTTGAGAATCTGGCGGCAGTAAAGAATGACGAAGAATTTAAACAGATGCTGCCGGATGCGGTAAGCTGTGTCGTGATCCTGAATGTTAAGGATCAAGAGCCGAGACTTTGCCTGAGCCGTGAGTATCGCTATCCGGCGGGACAGTTCCTGTTAAGCGTTCCGGCAGGACTATTAGATCCGGAGGATGCGAAGGAAGAAAATCCCGTATTCCATGCGGCAATCAGGGAACTTCGTGAGGAGACCGGCATCGCACTGGAAGAGAGTGACAGCATCCGTCTGGTGAATCCCCTGGTATTCAGCACCCCGGGCATGACGGACGAGAGCAATGCACTGGTGCAGATCACTCTGAACAGGGAAGAAATGCCGAAGGTAAGCCAGGAAGGTGCCGTAGGTACGGAATGCTTTGACGGCTTTTTATTGGTGACCCAAGAAGAAGCACAGAAAATCCTAAAAGCCGGTGTGGATGACCAGGGACTGTTTTATCCCTTATATACCTGGGCGGCGCTGATGTGCTTCGTGACGGGAATGTGGGAATAAGGGAACCTATCCCCGGAGCGTTATCACCGTGTGGAAGGTCAGAGTAGCATCGTTATAGTACAGTTGGATATCCCCATGACAGCAGCGAGCAATGTGGAATGATACAGATCCAGAGCGTCCTTCAGATTCCGGAACAGACGCTGCCTGTCTATGGGCTTGGACAGATAACGGAATACATGGAACCGCATGGCTTCATCCAGATATTCGGAATAAGAAGTAATAATAAAAATGATAATATCTTTATCTTTCTTTTTCAGTTCGTTTCCTACATAGATTCCGTCAAGCCCCGGCATCTCGATATCGAGAAAAAGGATATCCTTGTCTCCCGGATCCGCAAGCAGGGACTCCCCGTCTGAAAAGCAGACGATCTCCGGACAGCTCAGGTGCAGATGACTGAAATAGCTTTTCAGATATTTTTGCAGTTTTTCTACGATCAGTAAATCGTCATCGCAAATAAGAATACGCATCTTACACACTCCATTCATTGATGCCTACGGATTGTTTCGTGCTACGCACTCCCACAATCCTACCCTATATTCGCATATCGTGGGATTGTCATCCCACTTTTATGCTCATATCGGGGCGGGTCCTAAGGTCTTTCACCCACATATGAGCAAGCTCATGTGGGCTTAGACCTTTTGACCCTGGCATCATTATATAATAAGAAAACCCAAAATAGAATGTCGTTTTCACCCATTTTTGCCTTAGTTTTTGCTTTTCGGTTCGGAAGGGATGTCTCGTTTTTTTAAATATGCTATTCTGAAAATGCAAATAAGTAAAAACTTAAGTATAAATCTTCAACGCATTTGTAACAAATAGCGCAAGATCTTTCGTTATGGTTAATGAAGAGGAAGGTTTCCATCCGCTCAATTGCTTTTCCAATTGCTCAATGGTATAATGATATCATTATCAAGTACAATTAAGGAGCAAAAACATCATGTAGAAAGAGAACCTGTATATCAGCAGATAGGCACAAGATATATCGATGATCCGGACTGTGGATATACATATGAAATTTCGTATGTGGTAAAAGGTGAAGTGACGGGTAGAACTTGCTACCAATGTTGTCAAGACTTCATATTACAGGAACAAAGAAGACGCCCTGGCATGGAAGGAAACAGATATGAGGGGATATGTGTTTCTGAATGTAGAATGAAAGGAGCAGCTATGAAGAAGATTTTTTCAAATTACTACAAAATTATTTTGTCTGTTGTGATCCTGATTGTCCTGGTGGCACTAAAGGAGGATTACAAAACTTCTTTTGACGAAATGAGCGGAGTCCGGACGGTGGTACGTATGCTGCTCTATACGGCATGGGGATTCCTGCTGGCGACAAGGACCAGACGGGACAAAGCAAAAGGTGCGGAATATGTTGCTTTTGGCGTTGCCTGTGTGGCAGCACTCAATCTGTTAATCCCCATCTGGAGCTTCCAGATAGCGTTTTATGCTTTTGTCGCAGGTGTTCCGGGACTCTATTTTATGGTATTTATTCTGACCGGAATATTAGGAGGTTACTTATGGGGACCGAGGGGCATCCTACCTCGGGACTTATAGATGCATTCTGCGAGGGTTACCGCATTGGGGATGACTTATATATTGCGGGACAGGAAGAATTAGGAGCAATTGACCTGAATACGAAGGAGTTCCGCTATTGCAGGAAGGAAAAATCCTGGGCGGAAGATATTACACAGGGTGTAAAGATAACAACAGCAGAGTAGAATGGCGGAGGTGCTTATGGGTAAAAAATGGATTGTGGGTCTGATGATTTTAGCAGCATTATGGGCAATGACCGGTTGTGGAAAGCAGGAGATGATCCGTTGCGAATACACAAATGAGGCAGCAGGGTTTACCTTAAGCATAGACAGACCGGTAGAATGGACAGCGAAGCTTCAGGAAGGGTGGCCTGCGACCGAGACAGAGGAAGCCAGCCCGGACGAGGGAATCCGGCTTTTTCCGGATGACAGCCAGGAGAGCAGCATCTATTTTTGCAACAGCTTTTCTCCCTATTATGCAGGGGATGAAAATGATCTGGAGACCGTGGAAGTGAATGAGGAACTCACGGCCCTTCATGGAATCGAAACAAGCGGTGAAGGGGTAAGCGAATCCTATGTTTTTAAAGGGGATTTCACCGGTCAGGGATTCTATAACATTACCATCTCTATGTCACAAAAGGATTATAAAAAATACAAAAAGATTATCTCACAGATGGTTGCAAGCTGCCAGATCCGTGAATGGGAGCCGGAGAATGCAACGGTATCGGAAAGCGTTGAAAATGTAGAAAATGTAGAAAATACAGAAGATAAAGATTTGATGATTCGGGGAACGCTGTTAGACAGAGAGAGCGAGAGTGCTGTCTACAGTGATATCACTCAGTTATTAAATGAAAGATATGATTTGCTGAACGAGTTATTAAGTGCGTGGGATTCCACGGTAGACAGCAGGGACAGTATTTCCGTAAATCTGCCAGATGGCCGGGAGACGGTAATGTACCGTGTGAAGGTGGCGGACTCCTGGGAGTATTATGAACAAAAGGCTGAAGATATCTATGATGATATTTATATACAGGAAGTTTTTACCCCTTGCTACCTGGGAAATTTATACGCCGAAGTGGATGACAAATTGTATCGTGCGGAAGCGGATGGTTTCGCCTGGGGCATTGATGAAGACTCCATCAAAATATGGAAGCAGGATTGGGGTAACCGTTATATAGTGACCGCAAAAGAGCAAAACGAGATGACTACGGATGTGCTGTTTATTATAAGAAAAGAAGATATGGATAACAAATACAAAATCGTAGATGAAGTCGAGATGAATTAGTGATTGTTGTGAAAATAAAGTCTGATATGTAATTTGGAGTTAAGCCAAATTATTATCAGACTTTATTTGTCATTATTTATTGTATAGATGTATATAATAATACAGACACAAAAATTGACAATATAAATATAAATATGGTACACTTTACATGGAGGTGAGTGTATGATAAAAGACTACCTGATAGACAATTACGGATATAATGAACCGATTTTTCTAAATGATTTATTGGTGGAAGGAATATCTGAAAATGCCGTACGACAGTCGGTGAAAAGACTTGTGGCATGCGGTTTTCTGGAAAGATATGATAGCGGAATATATTATATTCCAAAGAGTGGAGGATTACTTGGAAAAAGTTATTTGGATCCTTCTGTAGTTATTATGCGAAAATATGTAGAAAATAATGCAAATAAATATGGGTATATTACCGGATTGTCTTTTGCAAATCAATTAGGACTGACAACGCAAATGCCGGCAGTTATCGAAATTGTTACGAATCGTGAAGCCACGA
>ULTW01018793.1_pt1 | contig 10825 bp, 7 predicted proteins | sample 1957961 | NCBI WGS metagenome assembly ULTW01 (sample SAMEA4835744, study PRJEB28245) | human gut metagenome | biome: gut microbiome; material: fecal sample | place: Denmark | collected 2008 | reverse complement strand
CGCAAGGTTCGTGGTTGGGGCAGCGAGCGCAGTTACTTCCTCGCCGCCCTGCGAGGTGAGTGCGAGAAGCGAGGAATAGCTTACTGCTAATCAAGCCCCATCTGTGTAAATCTGTGAAATCTGTGGGAGCTTATGAACTGTGGGAACTTATGATTTGTGGGAGTTTATGACTTGAATTCCTCGATGAAGGGTTGCAGGTTTCCACCTCTTGGCGAGTTATGGTCTTCAAGGATGGCGAAGGCGATGAGCTTGTACTTGTCCTTGAACTCCTTCTCGTCGATGACTTCGTGAAACAGTCTTGCGATATGTTTCGGAGGATTGTGGAAGGCACCGCAACCGAATGCACCGAGTACGATGCTGTCGTGTCCGTTCAGCAGACCGATACGCAGCATCGTCCTCATTTTGTTTTTCGTCAGTGCGGCATCTTCTTCGCAGATGTTCCCATCTCTATCTAAATCAGGATGATTGATGGCCGCTACTGCCACGAACGACATATAATAAGGAGTATCGAGCAAGGCGAAGTCATCCTTGGCTCCAGCCCTGAACACGGTAGCATCTGGCACATAGATGCCTCCGAATCTCACAGGCATCGGATATTGGAACTTGCTTTTCTCCAAACCGTAATCCTCGGCATATTCTGCATAACGATACATTGAGAGAAAGAGATTGGTGCTGCGGAAGAGACTCTCCTCCTGAGCCCGGCTTCCGTTCTTCACGCCACCGCCCGGGTTGCGACGGCTTGCCAGGTTGAGAACCACGGGATTGTATCCTTCCTGTTGCAACTGATGACCGCAATGGATGCTGTCGTCATTCTTCACTATAATTTTGGTGGAACCTTCTGCAAGGGTAGGTATGTTTGAAGCATCCAGTGGCTTGGTATAGAATCTGCTTCCCTTCAGCATCTTCGTGTTGTCGGGCAGTTTCACTTCCTCCCCATTCTCAGAGGTGTAATGTCCCTCCAGTACAATATCTATAGTTTGCTGAAAAACTTCAGCCAGTTGTCTTCTATCGTTTATCATGATTTCTTCTGTTTATTTTGTTTGTTTCACTAAAAATCCATTCTTTCAGGCAAAAATACAAGTTTTCTTTGTATTCTCCAAACTTTTATATATAAAAAATGTATATTTGTGCTATCAATAATACATATTGTAAGGGGATTGCTAAGAGCTGTTTATATAGCTTTACAAGATTCTATAAGACTTTCCCAAACATATTCCAATCACCGATTGGAATATCTGAGCTTCAATTTGCATATGTCCGAATTCAACAATGCACATGTTTATATATCTTATTTCATTCATATTTATGTCCTGCTATTAAAATTATTATGTTGAAAATTTCGACTTTTCTTCGTGATATCCCAATATTATTTCATAAAAATGGGGGAATCTCATTTGTTTTTTGTAACTTTGCCCACAAAAGAAACAATATATAATAATGGAAGGACAACCTATGTGTAAATTCAAAGATACTACTTTGGGGATTAAGAAACTGGATTTTGGAGTTAAGCGTGGTGCAATGGCTGTGTTCTTGACAGATGGTCGAGAAGTGATAGTTCCGATATCTATGTTTCCTGATATTAAGAGTCTGAGCAAGAAGCAGAGAGAGGATTATATGATTATGGACGACCAGTATTTCTCCTTTGATGCTTCAAGTAAAATTTACTCGGTAAAAGATATTTTGAGGTATTAAGTTGCATATTTCATTTATTTTTTGTACCTTTTCCCTCGAAAAGGGAAAGGTTGCCCCAGGCGGCTGCTCCCTTGTAACATAAGTTGAACAAATAAAATAGAATAATAAGAAACAGAAAGAATAAAACTTTAGACATATAACATATTAATATACAAAGCGTTTACGATATTCGGAATACTCTCGAAATTTGGCGATTTAAAGACGTATTTCCTACATAGAATAAGTGAATGCCTGCGCTATAGCGTGGGCTGAACTTATCTGTAGGAATGGGCCACGCCAAATGCCCGAGAGTTAGATAAGGGAAGCTCACGCTTCTTTTGTATCTATCTCTCGGGCATTATGTGTTAGCCCATTCTCTGAATGAAGTTCAACGCTCATCTATAGCGGCAATTCTGATGTTACAGACGAATTGTCGAACATCTTATTTTCATTTTTGGGAATAGAAATCTATCAACTATCAGTTACTGGTGGTTATTAGCTTTATCTATTCCAAGAGAAAATATTTGCTGCTTTTTATTGGTATAGCTAAAAGTGTATTTAAGTAAATAGGCTGCCCATCTTGTGTGTTATCGTATGATTGATGTTTTGAAAATGACAGATCTCACGTTCTTGGATACGACATTTAGTGATATTGATGGCTATGTTTCATTATATATATAGAAAAAGTTTTTTCTAATTTAATGCCACTTCTACCACGCTGATGTGTAAGTGTTTGATATACAGAAAATAACGCGTGGTAATAAGCAGTGCTTTTATTGCCACTTATTACCACGCATTGCCACGCCTTATTTTTACTTATTCTTCTGTAATCGGCATAGAATCAGGTAGTTGTCTAATTCGTGGTAATAAAATAGGTATATCTTGATATTGTCCCCAAAGCTAGAGGAATGTGCCCCGAAATATTGCCCAATTGTGCCCGAGGCTCTGGGCGCTTTTGCCCGGGAATATCGGTTACATTTGCTCATAGTTTCGGGCGTGTTTGCTCATAATTCCGGGCACAAATCCTCATAGTTTCGGGCAAGTTCTTACGATGTTTCTCGCAAGTTCTTACGATGCTTCTCTTAAGTACTTACGATGCTTCTCTTAAGTACTTGCGATGCTTCCCGCAATTATTTACGATATTTCTAGAAATCGCAAGGCAATGCGGAGAGCTGCTGCATGATGGTCTTTGCCATGCGGGAATGGCCGGCATCATTAGGATGAAGACGGTCGGTGGCTGGCTTGTTGAACATCTGGGCACCAGCATCATAGATTGGGAAGAGACCGGAAAGGGAGTTGAGGTCGATGACTGGTACTGCCCATACATTGCCTGCCTCCTTGATAGCCTTCACGTATTCATCGAAGAAGATGCCACGAACGTTCTCGAACATCTCATCTGGCTGAATGTTCTTGTCGCTGCTTCCAAAGAAAGCACGATGGATAGGAGTCATCACCACGATTTGCTTGGTAGGATACATCTGCTTCAGTTTCGACATGGCGATGTTGATGCGACCTTTCAGGGTGTTCTTATCCATGGCAAATTGACGGTGGCGACGCTGGACCATTTCGCTTGGCTTGTGGAGGGCTACTCTCACGCTGTCGAAAGTCTCCGTGTACCATTCGCCGATAGGCACACCGTTGTTGTAATCGTTGGTTCCCATAAAGATGAGAATGGCATCAAAATCATCACCATGCTCTTTCTGGAGTAGATCAGCCTGTCGGGGAATGTCGTTCCACTGTCTGCCGCTCACGCCATAAACGTAGGGGGTAATGCCGAGCCAATCCTGCAGGAATCCCCAGTATTTCACCTTCGATGCCTTGATTCTTGGATCTGTGATGGAATCGCCGAAGTAAGCCACCTTCTTTCCCTTCCAGGGATGCTGAAGGTTCTTGAAAGCCTTTTCCTTTTCGGCGATTTCTTTCTTGCTCATTGCCTTCTGGGCGAAGGTGGGCATGGTTGGCATCGCCAAGGTTAAGGCGAGTGCCAGAGTAATCATTGTCTGTTTCTTCATTGCTAGTTTGTTTTGAATTCTTTTTATAAGTGCAAAGTTACGGCTAATTTCTTAAACAAAGCTACATTTTTTGTTCAAATATCGGTGTTTTTCTGCATTTTTTTGTAATTTTGCAGCCGCAAATATAAATAAGTATATAAATAGGCATATTAAAAGGCATATAAATTAAGGTATATAAAATAAGGTATTAAGAAGGATGACTGTAAGTTTGAGTAATATGAATAGTTTGAGCAATTTGGGAGATTTAACCCGTAAGCGAGTGGCTGTTGCAGCTTATTATTTTGTGCCGGGCGTGGTGTTTGCCAGTTGGGCAAGCCGCATTCCGGATGTAAAGCAGATGTTGCACTTGAGCAACGGACAGTTGGGGTCGGTGCTTTTCGCCATTCCTATCGGTCAGCTTCTGATGATGGCTTTCTCGGGTGTCTTGGTGAGCAGGTTTGGCAGCAAGAGGATGCTTGCCTTATCTGAAATTCTCTATGCATTGGCGCTCTTCTGCATAGGAAGCAGCACTACGGTTTTCAATCTGATATTGAGTCTGATGGCTTTCGGAATGATGGCGAATCTGATGAACATCGCCACCAATACCCAGGCTTGCCTGGTAGAGAAGATGTATGGGCGCAACATCATGTCGTCGTTTCATGGTTTGTGGAGCCTGGGCGGTTTTGCGGGTGGTATCATCGGAGCCGTCTTTGCCAATACCCTGCTTCCGATAGAGGTTCACTTTGGAGCCATCCTGGCGATGAGTCTTCTTATCATCGCTATCGGATTTCGTTTTCTGGTAGATGATGCAACGGCAAAGGCAGAAGAGGAGGATGTGCCGAAGTTCTCTTTCAAGACCATCGACCCGATTCTTTTTCTCCTGGGATTGATGGGATTTGCCGGCATGTTCTGTGAAGGAACTGTTTATGATTGGAGTGGTGTGTATTTCTCATCTGTAGTAAAACCCGATGAGGCTTTTATCCGTGCGGGCTATGTGGCTGGTATGGGAGCGATGACTCTGGGTAGATTCCTGGCCGATGGTTTTGTAACGAAATATGGACCAGCCAGGGTATTGAAGGTTTGTGGTGGTTTGATATTGGGCGGTTTGTGGATGGCTGCCGCCTTGCCTTATCTGATTCCTGCTACTTTGGGCTTCCTGCTGGTAGGTTTCGGCATCTCTTCGTCGGTACCTATCTGTTACAGTATCGCCGGAAAACTCGGAACCATCAAGGCTAGCATTGCCATCACCATCGTTTCGAGCATCAGTTTCTTCGGTTTCCTGGTAGGACCACCGGTTATCGGATGGCTGGCAGAGGCTACCGGACTTCGTATCGCCATCAGCATCGCCGCCTGCCTGGGCTTGATGATTGCTTTTGTTGCCGCAAAGGTAGGAAAGAGAATATCTTGAATGAGATGAATATCTTGAAAACAAGATGAATATCTGAATAAAATACAAAAAACCGTGGATGCTCCATGCATCCACGGTTTTTTGTTATCAATAAAATAAGCAAGGAATATTGCTGATAATAATTGGTATGGATTCTATTGTGACCGAAAAAACAACGAAAAACAATGAATAAGAAGAATATCTATGTTTATTGTACAAAATTATAGGTAAATATTGCTTTAAAATTTGTAATTTTGCCCACAAATAACAAAAACTCTATAAAATAACAAAAACACTATAAATGGAAATGAAGACTAAAACATTATTTGCAGCGATGTCGTTCCTGACAATTTGCTCGATGGCTGCCCAAGCACAGATTCCGCAGCAATCTATCCGATGGGATAAGCATAGCCTCATCTTCGATGGCAAGCGAGTGGTGCCGGTGATGGGTGAGGTGCATTATTCCCGAATCCCTCAGAATGAGTGGAGAGAGGAAGTAAGGAAGATGAAGCAGGGTGGCGTTACCATGATTGCCGCCTATGTGTTCTGGAACCATGTGGAGGAAGTAGAAGGTGTGTTCAACTGGAGTGGACAGCGCAATCTTCGTGGTTTCCTTGAGGTATGTAAACAGGAAGAGATGCCGGTGGTTCTCCGACTGGGCCCTTTCTGCCATGGCGAGGTTCGCAATGGTGGCATACCTGACTGGATGTTTACCAAGGGATGCAGAATGAGAGAGGAGAATACCACTTTCCTGAAATATACAACCGAACTTTATCGTCAGATTTATTCGCAGATGCAGGGGTTACAATGGAAAGATGGTGGTCCGGTAGTTGCGGCACAGTTTGATAATGAATATCGTGGCAGGGGCAGTTATCTGATGGCGCTGAAGAAGATAGCCCAGCAGATAGGTTTCGATTTGCCTTTCTATACCCGTACTGGATGGCCTGAACTGAAAACGCCGGTGCCTTTCGGCGAGATGCTTCCGCTTTATGGCGACTATGCCGATGGTTTCTGGGAGCGCAGCCTGAAGGAAACTGCTGGTAATTACTACAAGGCTTTCAACTTCAAGGCTTTCCGAAGCAGTACGGCGATTGCCACCGAACAGCTGGGCAAACAGGAAGAGAAAATCAACAAGGGGGATGAAGCCTATCCTTATTTCACCTGCGAACTGGGTGGAGGTATGATGACATCATATCATCGTCGTCCGTATATTTATCCGGAAGATGCATATTCGCTGGCTATCGTCAAGTTGGGTAGCGGAAGCAATCTGCTGGGATATTATATGTATCATGGCGGAACCAATCCTGCTGCGATGATGCCGGGTAATCTGGACGATGGTAGTGCTACTTATCTGAATGAAAATCAGCGCACTCAGGCTACCAATTATAATGATATGCCGGTAAAGACGTATGATTTCCAGGCGCCATTGGGTGAATTCGGACAGAAGAATCCTCATTATTTCATGCTCCGCAAACTGCATCTCTTTATGCATGATTATGCAGAAGTGCTGGCTCCGATGGAGGCTAGCTTCCCATGCAGTCAGGATATAGAGAAGGGCGATGATTCTCATCTTCGCTGGTCGCTTCGTTCTAAAGATAAGAGCGGTTTTGTTTTCATTAATAACTATGAGCGATTGCAGCAGATGTCTGCCAAGAAGAATGTGCAGTTTGAGGTATGTGGCGTGAAGTTCCCTCAGCGTCCGATGACAGTTCCTTCCGGTGCGATGTGCATCTTCCCGGTAAATATCGATGGCATCCGATACGCTACGGCACAGTTGATTGCCAAGCGGGATGGAAAAATCTATCTGGAACAGATCAAGGGTATTCCTACTGAGATTGCTGTGGATGGAAAGGTGCTGAAGAATGTGAAGGCGAAGGGTATCACTAAGCCTGTTTATAAGAACATCTATCTTGTAGATTCCAAGACGGCGGAACATCTGTTCCTGCAGGAGGGAGGGAAATCAATGATGTCACTGGCTCCTTCTTTCAAGAAAATCAAGGAAGCAGAGAGCGTTCGCAAGATAACTATGGGTGTGCAGAAAGTGGCAGAGGAACCGTCTGATGCCGACTTCAAGAAGGCTGCGGTTTATCAGCTTCATCTTTCGCCTGAAATGCTGCAGGGCAGAAATCTCCTGCAAATTCAATATCGTGGTGATTGTGCCCGACTCTATGCCGATGGCAAACTGGTGGCTGATAATTTCTATAATGGTCGCCCGTTCCTGATGGGATTGTGGCGCCTGCCTACCGACTGCCAGAAGCTGGAACTCCGCATTCTTCCTTTGCAGAAGGATATGCCGGTTTATTTCCCTCGCGAAGCAGATGTGACGAAGGAAGGAGAAGAACTTGTGAAATTGGAAATCATCAACGACGCATTATAAATGCGACGTATTATTCAATAATAAATGATTTAACCATCAATGATTCAACCATCAATGAGAAATATAGTTTTTATGCTGGGTCTGATGTCTTGTGCTTCCTTGCAGGCACAGGGCGTCGGCTCTAATAATAAGATTGACCTCTCGGGGCAATGGCGATTCTCGCAGGGAGATGCGCCTACCTATGAGGATGTAGTTAAGTTGCCGGGGTCGATGCTCACCAACGGCAAGGGTAATGATGTCTGTACCCATACGCAATGGACAGGAAGTCTTTATGATTCTTCCTTCTATTTCAATCCTTATATGGAGAAATATCGCCAGGAGGAAGTGCTGGCAAATGGGAAGCATCGCATCAAGGGAACCATGAAGTTTCCTTTCTTCCTCACTCCTGAGAAGCATTACATCGGCAATTCGTGGTATCGCAAATCGGTGTTCGTGCCCAAGGAATGGAAGAAGCAGCGCGTTATCCTCTATCTGGAACGTCCTCATATAGAGACTTCGGTTTATATCAATGGCAAGTTGACGGGCAGGGATTCTTCGCTGAGTGTGCCTCATGAGTTTGATGTTACACCTTATATTATATATGGCAAGGATAATGAAATCAGCATCAAGGTGTATAATGGTATCGAAAATGTATGCGTGGGTCAGGATTCGCATAGCGTAACCGACCAGACCCAGGGCAACTGGAACGGCATCATCGGAAAAATGGAATTGCAGGCGCATCAGCAGCAGTATATCCGCAACCTGCAGGTTTATCCTGATGTAAAGGGCAAGCAGATTAAGGTGGTGATGGATGTGACGGGGAATGCCCAAAAGGCTGATTTCCAGTTTGATGTAAGTGGCGTCAAGCATTCGTTTTCTAAAATAAAGAGAGAAAGTGATGGAAAATTCTCCGTCATTATTCCGATGGGCGAGGATATCAGGCTTTGGGATGAATTCCATCCGAATCTTTATACCCTGACTGCTACGATGGGCAAGGAATCTATCAGTACCACCTTTGGTATGAGCGAGATTTCTATCGAAGGCAGACAGTTTTATATGAACGGCAAGAAGATTTGGATGCGTGGAACCGTGGGCAACTGCTGTTTCCCGGAAACCGGTTATCCGCCAACCGATGAGGCTTCGTGGCTCCGTATCTTCAGAAAATGCAAGGAGTATGGACTCAATATGATGCGATTCCATTCTTATTGTCCTCCCGAGGCAGCTTTCTCGGCAGCCGATCAGGTGGGAATCTATCTTCAGCCCGAAGGTCCATCTTGGCCAAATCACGGTGTGAAGTTGGGCAATGGCATGACCATCGACCATTATCTGATGCAGGAAACCCAGCGAATGGTTGAGAAATATGGCAATCATCCTAGCTTCTGCATGCTTGCTGCGGGCAATGAACCTGCGGGAAACTGGGTGAAATGGGTTGGCAACTTTGTGGAAGAATGGAAGAAAACAGGCGATAAGCGACGTGTATATTGTGGTGCATCCGTTGGTGGCGGTTGGGCTTGGGACCCGAAGAGCGAGTATCATGTAAAGGGTGGTGCGCGCGGATTGGATTGGGACAAGAAGGCTCCGCAATCGGAAGACAACTTCGATGGGGATATGGTTCGTGTGGTTCAGAAGGGAAGAACGCCGATTACCTTTGATGTGAACGAGCCTAGAGTGACCCACGAGATGGGACAGTGGTGCGCCTTCCCAGATTTCAAGGAGATTTCGCAATACACGGGAGCCTATAAGGCCCGCAACTTCGAGATCTTTTCTGATTTGCTGAGAGATAACGGAATGGCGAGCCAGGCAGAGAAGTTCCTTCATGCCAGCGGCAAGTTGCAGACCCTGGCATATAAGTATGATTTGGAGCGCAACCTGCGAACCAAGGATTATGCGGGCTTCCAGTTGCTGGGCTTGAATGATTATAGCGGACAGGGTACTGCTCTTGTGGGCGTATTGAATGTGCATTGGAAGGAAAAGGGATATTGTGATGCCAAGGATTGGACGGAGTTCTGTTCGCCAATCGTTCCTCTGGCTAAGTTCCCGAGATTCGTTTTCTCTTCAGAAAACAAGGTGCAGGTTCCTGTGGAACTCTATAATGCGTATCACGAGCCGTTGCAGAATGCGGAGGTTACATACGAGGTGAAGGACGAAAATCAGCAGGTTTTGGCTTCCGGAAAATTAGGAAAGTCTTCGCTTCCAGGTAATTCGCTTGCTGATAATCAGAATTCGCTTCCTGTGGGTAAGAACATCGGTTTAGGCAATGTATCCCTGGATTTCCCTCATCTCCATATTCCGTCTCCATCGCAATTGGTCTTGGAGATTCAGGTGAAGTCTTCCAATGCTCCTGTAGCCCGTAACCATTGGGATTTCTGGGTGTATCCATCTCAGATAGAGATGCCGAATACCAAGGCGCTTAAGGATATCTATATTGCTGATAGTCTGGATGCCAAGGCACAGAAGGTGTTGCAGAAGGGTGGCAAGGTGCTGCTTCTGGCTGCCGGAAAGGTGAAGATGGGCGAAGATGTGAAGCAAACCTATCTGCCGGTGTTCTGGAATACCAGTTGGTTTAAGATGCGTCCGCCTCATACCACGGGTGCTACCATCAACAAAACTCATCCACTCTTCAGAAATTTCCCTACGGATGACTGGGCAAACCTGAACTGGTGGGAGTTGCTGAACAAGGCGCAGGTGATGAATCTCCGTGAGTTCCCGAAGGATTATCAGCCGGCAATCCAACCGATAGATACCTGGCACGTGAGCCGAAAGCTCGGTATGATGATTGAAGCCAAGGTGGGTAGAGGCAAGCTTCTGATGACTACGATGGATGTAACCAGCGACTTGGAACATCGCCTGGTGGCAAACCAGATGCGTTATGCCATCCTGAAGTATATGATGAGCGATGATTTCCAGCCGGCAATGGAGGTGGATAAGCAGGTGATTGAAAATCTCTTCACGAAATCGGCGCCACCCGTGAATATGTTTACCAAGGATTCTCCGGATGAACTGAAGCCGAAGCTTAAATAAAAAATGAGTTGAAGCTAAAGTTCAAATAAAAAAAAATATCCTGTGTGCCAAGAAAAGGCATGCAGGATATTCTTTTTTTATTTGATATATGTTCCTGATGTTTTAGATGAACAAACTTCCTATCTGGAAGACCAGGGCTGATACTACCCATGCCAGGAGCGTGGTGTAGCCGGCGGCGAAGCCTGCCCATTTCCAACTGCCCGTCTCGCCCTTGATGGCTGCTATCGTGGCGATGCAAGGGAAATAGAGCAATACGAAGAGGAGGAAGCAATAGGCGGTGAGCGTTGCCTTGGATGCTGCCTCGGCATCGCTGTAACCGTAGGTCTTCTTCAAATCAGAAGTCATCTGCTTCTTCAAAACCTCGTATTTTCCGTCTTCATCGTTGTAATCCTGATCGTC
>ULTW01018722.1_pt1 | contig 10829 bp, 13 predicted proteins | sample 1957961 | NCBI WGS metagenome assembly ULTW01 (sample SAMEA4835744, study PRJEB28245) | human gut metagenome | biome: gut microbiome; material: fecal sample | place: Denmark | collected 2008 | reverse complement strand
ACTCTGATTAGTTTATATCATACTTTTAATATATTATCAATACAATTTTACAACTTCTTGTCGAAATTTTTAAAATTTAGAGATTTTTTATTTTATGAAACATCCAGACTCCTTTACATATCTATGAAAAATGAGTATTATATTTTCATAGATATAATTAACTATGCACTTCGCAAGAAAGGAGATTGTTATGAAGATTGAAAGAGTTAATGAGAATCAGATACGTTGTACACTCAATCAGGCTGATCTTGCTTCTAGACAATTAAAGATAAGCGAACTTGCGTATGGCAGTGAAAAAGCAAAAGAACTTTTCAGGGATATGATGCAGCAGGCTTCCTATGAGGTTGGTTTTGAGGCTGACGATATTCCGCTTATGATTGAAGCAATTCCTATTTCATCTGATTGTATTGTTCTTATTATAACAAAGGTCGAGAACCCTGAAGAATTAGATACACGCTTCTCTAAGTTCTCCCCTTTAGATGATGGTGAGTATGATTATGACGATGATTATTCAGATATAGAAACTATTGATGATAATTCCTATAATGATACTTCTGTTCCGCCTACCGCAGGTGATGAGCTTGATGCGGATACCAAGACCACATCAGAGGGTGGGATTATCGGTGATGACCTTATGAATTTATTCAGCAAGGTAAGAGATTACCTCAACAATTCCAAAGAGAATACAGTCAGCACTGGAAGCAGGCATACTGCTCCTGACACCACTGCTATCCCTGAGGAATTTGCCAACAGCGACAGAAGCAGTTCTGATAATAATACTGAACACAAAGCTCCCGCTGCACCTGTTCCTAAGACAAGAATATATTCTTTTGAATCTATGGACGATTTTATTGATGCTTCCAAGGTCATTAATCATATTTATAATGATCCAAGCTATCTTTACAAGAAGTCAGGCAGTGACAGATATTACCTTATTATGCAGAGATGCTGCTGCTCATCTGTAGATTTTAATAAGGTATGTAACATATTATCAGAATATGCCCTTAAAGAAACTTCAAACGAAGCTTTATTTGCTTTCTTTAAAGAGCACGGTGACTGCATTATAGCCAAGCACGCGATAAATGTTGCAGCTAACCTCTAATACAGCCGCTGGTGGAGTTAACATTACCATATGCACATTTTTGATTATCTGCATACAGCTTTATAATCCGGATAATTATACCAATATATACCAAAATAAAAAATACCCCATTGTAGTAACACCAGTCTCCAGTTATAAACTGATTGCAGATGTTACTACAATGGGATATCTTTTTAATATTAAGCAGCCTTTAGCTTTTTTAATATTAGCCTAATGACTGAAGGTAGCTCTGGATTTCTTCTACGAGCATATCGCTGTCAATACCGTGTACCATAGCAGCTTCTTCTAATGTCTCTCCTGCTGATGAAGGACATCCAACACAGTGCATACCTGCACCCATAAGAATTGGAATTACTCCTGCATCAATCTGTATAACTTCACCAATTGTTGTGTCCTTGGTAACTCTTGCCATACCTGTTTCCTCCATATATATTAATTCCTGTTATAATCAGGTTGTGTGGTCTATATTTCCGACACATACAACTACTATAATATTACCCAATAAAAATGTCAAGAATACCTGATTTGTGTTAATTTTTTTGTCTTGTATTTTTTCTTACTCTATCGTATAATATGGATACAATAAATCCAAGGAGGAATATTATTATGGCATATGTAATTAGTGATGATTGTATCAGTTGTGGTGCTTGTGCTGCTGGATGTCCAGTTGAAGCTATCAGCGAAGGTGCTGCTCATTATGAAATCAACGCAGATGTATGTGTAGATTGCGGTGCTTGTGCTGGTGTATGTCCAGTTGGTGCTCCAAACCCACAGTAGTTTGAAGATACATAACTAACAACAGCAGGTGTGAATTATCACACCTGCTGTTTTATTTTAACCATTAACTTTTAATCATTAATTCCTAAACAGTTATATTAACCGCGTTTTTCCTAATTGATACACTTTATCATTATCAATTCTATGAACCCATATTCTTTGCAAGGTCTGCAAATCTTGTCTGTTCTGGTATCCAAGCCATCTTAACAGTTCCTATAGGACCATTTCTTTGCTTAGCTATGATAATCTCTGCAATACCTTTAAGTTCTGTGTCCTTATTATAATAATCATCTCTATAAAGAAACATAACTACATCGGCATCCTGCTCTATCGCACCTGACTCTCGCAGGTCCGATAACATAGGTCTGTGGTCTGGTCTTTGTTCTACCGCTCTTGAAAGCTGTGACAGTGTAACTACAGGTACATCAAGCTCTCTGGCAAGTGCCTTTAATGAACGGGATATATCTGATATTTCCTGCTGTCTTGACTCCGTCCTTCCATTACCACTCATCAACTGGAGGTAATCGATTATTATTAAGCCAAGATTATTTTCCATTTTGTACTTTCTGCACTTAGACCTTAACTCCGATATCGTGATACCCGGTGTATCATCAATAATAAGCTTGGACTTTGCTATTCCATCTGCACCTTCAATAAGCTTGCCCCAGTCATTAGAGTCAAGACGGCCTTTTCTAAGCTTGTCGGCATCTACTGATGACTCAAGCGAAAGCATACGGTTTACAAGCTGTACATTTGACATTTCCAGACTGAATACGGCTGTTGTTATGCCCTGTTTAATAGCAACATTTTCCGCCACATTAAGGACAAACGCAGTCTTACCCATAGATGGTCTTGCGGCAACAAGCACAAAATCTGATGGCTGTAAACCGGATAAATAGCTGTCCAGATCCTTAAAGCCTGTAGGAACACCAGTTACGACACCTCTGTTCTTAGCCGCTGTCGATATCTTATCAAGTGCTTCAAGAACAACCTTATCAATAGGAGTATAATCACTTGCACCTTTATTTCTTACAAGCTCGAATATACGCTTCTCTGTCTCTGCAAGTATATCCTCTGTGCTGTCTTTACCTGCATAACAGTCATTAGCTATCTTTTCATTAACTTTTATAATATTTCTTAAAATGGACTTGTCTTTAACTATCGTTGCATACTGTCTTATATTAGCAGAGGTTGGCACTGATGAAAGCAATTCCCTGACAAATTCAAGACTATACACCTCTGGAGGCACATCTTTTTCTTTAAGCTTCTCCTGTAAAGTAACAACATCTACAGGCTTGCCTTCATTATTCATCTCCACCATAGCCTGAAACATAATCCCGTACTGCTTATAATAGAAATCATCCTGCATAAGCATTTCGCCCGCAGTAATAATAGCCTGCCTGTCCCATATCATAGAACCTATTACCGATTGCTCAGCTTCAAGACTATTAGGCATAGTTCTGGTAATATTTAATTCTTCCATAGTTCCTCACTTATACAAATGTATTATTTCTCCACTACTTTAACAGTCAATTTAGCTGTTACATCTTTATGAAGCTTAAGTGCAATTATATGTGTACCTAAAGTCTTAATAGGCTCATCAAGCTTCATCTTCTTCTTATCAACTTCAAGTCCAAGCTGTTCCTTAACAGCTGCGGCTACTTCCTTAGTTGATATTGTTCCAAATGTTCTTCCACCCTCACCTGTCTTCATATATACTGTAACGGATTTATCTTCGATAGTTGCAGCAAGCTCTTTAGCCATCGCAAGCTCTTCTGCTGCCTCTTTTTCTTCTCTCTTCTTCTGAAGCTTAAGGTCATTAAGATTTTTAGGTGTAGCTTCTATACCAAGCTTCTTAGGTATAACATAATTTCTGGCATATCCATCATTTATCTTAACAATCTGTCCCTTTTTACCTAATGTTCTTACATCTTCTAATAAAATAACTTCCATAATTAACCTCTTTTCTGCACTTTACCTGTGCTTAAGCTTATACTAAATCTCGCCCTCAGCAAGCATATTGTCGAGAGTAAGTTTAATTGTATTAACTGCCTGCTGTATTGTACAATTCGTAAGCTGAGCACCGGCAATACTCATATGTCCGCCACCGCCAAGCTTTTCCATAACGAGCTGTACATTTACCTCGTCTATGGATCTTGCACTTATATATAATTTATCTTCATATTGTGTAATAACAAATGAAGCCTTTATTCCTGATATATCAAGAAGCTGGTTCGCAGCCTTTGCACCACCTATAGTCGGGCTTTCAAGACCTTCTCCGTCAAATACAGTAATAGCAAATGCAGACTTGTATACCTCTGATTTGCTTACTGCCGAAGCTATCGCCTTATATTCATTCATATCATTCCTAAGCATTTTCCTTACTCTTGTAACATCTGCACCGTGTCGTCTTAAGAATGCCGCGGCCTCAAATGTACGAGGACCTGACTTGCTGTTAAATCCATCTGTATCTATTGATATTCCCGCATATAGTGCATCTGCCTCAAATGCTTTAAGCTTAATTCCATCATCAACATACTGTATCATCTCTGTGACCATTTCACAGGCTGATGAAGCATATGGGTCTACATAAGAAAGCACCGCACCAGTAATTGTATCGCTTGAACGTCTGTGGTGGTCAAATACAATTATAGTCTTACATTTATCAAGAAGCTGCGGACACTCTGTTCTCTGTGGTCTGTTCACATCTACAACTATAACTACCGTTGATGCTGTAAGATAATTCTCTGCTTCCTCTTTCTTAATAAACATATCATCTGGATATTCTTCTTTATCTATAAAACGGTTCATAAATGGTCTGACACTGCTTGAAATCTCGCCAAATACAATATGAGCTTCCTTGCCGAACTTCTTGGCAATAATATATATACCAAGTGCAGAACCAAATGAATCTATATCTGGCAGATTATGTCCCATAATAAGCACATTGTCATTAGCCTCTAATATCTGTCTTAAAGCGTGGGCTTTTACACGTACCTTTACTCGTGTATTCTTCTCCATCTGCTGACTCTTTCCACCATAATAGTATATCTTCTCACCATCTTTGATAACTGCCTGGTCACCGCCACGTCCAAGTGCCAGATCCATAGCCGCCTTGGCAATATCATAATTTCTAGCATAATCAGCCGCACCAGTTCCTATGGCAATACTTAATGTAAGTGTCTTTTCATTACCGACTTTTACGCTCTTTATATCTTCCACAAGACTGAATTTATCTGCGAGAAGCTTCTCAAGGAACTTATATCTGAATACAACAAGATATTTATCTTTCTCCAGTTTTCTTATAATAGCCGCACCAGCTGAGAAATATTTATTAACTCTCTTATCTACAAGTCCGACAAATAAAGAACGACGCACATCATCTACACTTTCAAGTGCATCTTCATAATTATCTATATATACAAGCCCGACTACAAACCTTTCATCTCTTATCTTCTGTATGTACTGGTTAATATCCGTTTCATCAAACATATACATAGCTACAAGCGAAGAATTATAATCTTTGGCAAGAATATTAACGCCTTGTGTGATTATATCAGCACTTATTCTCTTCATCTCAACACGATAGTCCCTGTCATTAAATGCGATCCTGATCTCCTTGAAGTCCTCAAAATTCCTGAATACATTGGCTGATAACTCAGGTATAATTGTTGAAATATTCTTATTAAGATCATTCTTTCTGTTAATACTTGCCTGCATAGAAGCATTCATCCATAAAATATTGCCTTTGTTATCCAAAAGGCAGTAAGGTATGCTTAACTCATACAGCAGTTGTCTTTGTACCTGAGAATAATTGGAAGAAAATTCCACTATCTCCTTTATTATTCTTGGACGAAAATAGCATATCATCATCGCACAGACAAAGGCATATATAACTATAAATACTGCAACAATTGACGCTGCCACACTACTCACAAAACATAATAATATATCAAGTAATACAAGTAATATACCAAGACCTACAGGCCATAAAAATATAGAATTAAGCCTGCCAGATGGTTTGAATGACTTTGTTTGCTTATTATTCATATTAATTCCTCAATTCCTGCTTGCTTATATACAGCACACTACTATGCCCAAACGCATATGCAAATTATAACACAACTTCATCTGTCTTAAAAGCTATATTAAATAATTATATATCCTAAAGCTCAATTACACAATTATCCTTATCTTCATTAAAATATATATTCTAAGCCTTATCTCCAGGCAAAGTTAATAACCAAAATATATTTAAACATATCTGTATAATAAAATTAAAAAAGCTTTCACAAACATATACGTCTGTGAAAGCTCTTTAAACCGCAGATTATACTAACCTGCAATTATAATTATTCTACTGTGTAAGGTAAAAGTGCTACATGTCTAGCTCTCTTAACTGCAACTGTAAGTGCTCTCTGGTGCTTAGCACAGTTACCAGTAATTCTTCTAGGAAGAATCTTACCTCTTTCAGATACATACTTCTTTAATAAAGCAACATCCTTATAATCTAATGCCTTGTTTGCATCAGCACAAAATGCACATACTTTCTTTCTTCTGCGCATTGGTCTTCTTCTCATCTGACCCTCTGGTCTTTCAGCCTTCTTATCTGGCATATCAAGTTACCTCCTATCTTAATTGAAAGGTAAACCCTCGTCTTCAACGCCATCAGGAATATTCATAAATCCATCCCTAGCAGCAGCGCTTGGTTCTGGTCTTGATGGTGTATATGCTGCTGTCTCACCTGACGCAGCGGATTTACTTTCAGCAAATTCCTGTTCTTCAACAACAACATCAGTAGTGTAGACTCTCTGTCCATCCTTATTAGTATAACTACCTGTCTGGATACGTCCTGTAACAACAATCTTAGTTCCCTGATGAAGATACTTTTCAGCAAATTCTCCAGATCTACCGAAAGCAACACAACTGATAAAATCAGCTGACTGCTCATCATTATTGTTTCTTGCACGTCTTCTGTCTACTGCTAATGTATATCTTGCTACTGCCATAGAGCCATCTGCATTCTGCGAATAGCGTACATCTGGTTCTCTTGTCAGTCTACCCATTAATATAACTTTGTTCATACTTATTCTCCTCTTCTATAAAGAGTTGTAAGCCTAAACGTCAATCAATTATTCTCCATCTTTAACGATTAAGAATCTAATAACGTTCTCCATAATACGAATTCTTGACTCAACTTCTGCTGGTGTAGCTGCATCAGCTTCAAACTTAATGAAGTTGTAGTATCCTTCGCTCATATGCTGGATTTCGTATGCAAGCTTCTTCTTCTCGCAAGTACCTGGATCAGTAATTGTACCGCCAAAACGAGTGATTAATTCCTTAACCTGCTCTACTGTAGCGTTTCTTACTTCATCCTCGACGTTTGCGCTAACAACTAATGCTAATTCATACTTATTCATTCTACGTCGCACCTCCTTCTGGTCTTTAGGTCCCTTTTATTAAAATATAAAAAGAACAAGGATTAATAATATCACGAGGATTGATTATAGCACATAATTATAACTCTTACAAGTCATTATTGACTGATTTTTGTATTTTTTTTGTATTTTTTTCAACAAGCGAACGCTTTAAAATTATCTCATGCATACAGCCACAGCATTTTAACTTAATATCCGCACCCACTTTAATAACTTCCCACTCGTCACTGCCACAAGGGTGTTTCTTCTTCATTTTAATAATATCGCCACATTCTAATTTAATCATAGACCTATTCTCTTATAATAACTCCTAATACATTACACTCCTTATCTTCTAACTGTATAACTCTGTTATTAAGCTCGTCCTCATCGTAAGTTTCCTTTTCAGCTATTATTGCCGCATATCCACAAAATGCAGCAAGTGTTCCATCCTCATCTGAGTCCACCACAATATAATCATATTCTTTAGAATACTTATCTATAAGTGACTTAAATATCATTATCTCATCATCTGTCACAACACCATCTTCATTGATACCTGTAAATATAAGGCTCAAATTCTTGTGATTAGTTACACAGACTATTTCTTCATTCTTCTCAGGTCTTTTAATATAATCAAGCACACCCTTCGCACTCTTGCCAAGCTTATACTTTCCAAGAAATACATCTGTCCTTATATCTCCGTCCACAAAAAGCACTTTATTGCCTTTTTCCATAATATTATAGGCTATTTTAAATGTATCCACCTTACCGCCAAGCACTGCAAATGCTTTGTGATTTCCAAGTCCCTCTATAATATTATCTGTTATTTCTAAAAGACTTTCTGCTTGTGTTTCTGATGTTTTAACTAATTTGTCAACATTTACACTATACATACGACTTCACCCTTTTAACTACTTTCTTATTGTACCTAAAATTCTGAACTTTCTGCTTTCAGAATTAACCTCTTCGCTATCATTTATATCTGTATTATTGTTCAAATCTGTATTATTGCCTGCATTATTAAGCTGAGCCTTGTCAACTTCTGCTCCAACGGCTGAAACCACTGGTTCACTTACAACATTAGCTTTCTGGCTGGCTGCATCAGACTCTTGTGCTGACTGGTCTGCCTCATTGACTGGCTCTGCAGCTTTAACTTCCTGTACTGGCTTTTCAACTTCTACAGCACTAGCTAAGGTCTCCGTTCTGGCTGGTACTTCTGCACTAGAGGATTGTTCTGCATCGACTGGTGCTTCTACACTAACAGACTGTACTGTGCTGACTGGTGCTTCTACACTAGCAGACTGTACTGTGCTGTCCGGTGCTTCTACGCTAGCAGACTGTGCTGTGCTGACTGGTGCTTCTACGCTAGCAGACTGTACTGTACTGGCTGATGCTGGCTTTACGTTCTTGTTGGCATTATCCAGCTGTGTGCCTGCATTATCCTCACTTATAGTAGCTGCCACTTCCGCCTGTGCCTCATAATCGGCTTCGTCCTCTGCTTCTTCTATTGTATCTGTATCTTTTAATATATCTTCGTCCTGAGCAGCCTCGCGAAGAATATCCTCATCCAAATCTTCTTCATCACCAGCTTCATAGACTGGCTTTTCATCCTCTATATTAATAAGGATATCTTCATCTTTATTCTTCTTATTAGAATGTTTCAAAACCTTTTCTTTCTTATCTTTAGATGTTTCAATTAAATCTGGCTTGTGGTCAATATATTCCACATTACCAAATCTTCTCTCATATTCAAATTCGTGGTTAAAATCTTCATCCTTTGACTTAAATGCACTTATGCAAAGGCATACAATTATCTCTATAAAAAGACATACTGCACTTGCAATGGCTGTAATTATAATTGTATTTCTGTATAAATCCGGCTTAAATGCTACACCTGTAGATGTACCCTCTGATAATATCTGAATTGACTTAACCGGTATTATAGATGTTGTCTTAACTGCTGTTGTAGCTACCGCATCAACATATTTTTTTGCTGTGTTCTGGTCTGGATTAACACATTTAATCTCTACTATATTACTGTTAGCAGGCGATGAAACTGTTAAATACTGTGCTATATCCTCTGATGTTCCTGCCACTCTTTGTGCTGCAGATATTACCACACTGCTCTTGAAAATAATAGTAAAATCTTCCTTCAACCCACCATTATTGGCTCTTATTGAAGCCTCATTTTCTTCTCCAGGCACAACATATAACTGTGTTGTCGATTCATACATTGGATATATCATCTTGTTCTCGTACATATATCCGCTTACTCCACTAAGAATTGCTACTAATATTAATATTAGCACACACCTTGAAAATCTCTTCATGTCCTTCTCCTTCTTAACATATTATCTTAATTTCCACTACTGCTGTGGATAATAGTACCATCTTATAGCTGTTATTACGCCATTGTTATCTATGTCAAATGCTATCTGTGCAAAATCATCATCTACTGATGCAGTTCCATTTTTATAGTCAGGTGCAAAATATGTAAATTCTATTATATAATTATCTGCTGTTTCATCACTGTCATAACCATTAAAATTAATTAATCCATAAGCAATTGCATCTTTGGTATTAACCTTGTCAAGCTCATCTAGTGTAAAGCTTCCATATAGATATTTACCCAGCACTGCTGTGCTGTCATCTGATGTATAATAATTATTCTTATAGTCTTGATCCCTGTAATATACGCTTAATATTGAGTCAACCGACATACCGACCTTAAGTCCTCTTGAAAATACATCTTTATCGCTTACTGATGCCGCCGCTGTCAGCTTATATGTACCATTTTCATTCTTTCCAGCCGTTCTTCCGTCATCTGTGAACTTTACAAATATAAGCGTCAAATCATTATAAGAGCATACCTTTTCCGAATATTCCGCATTGGCATTAGAGTCTTTTTCTGTAGACTCATATTCTGATACCGGTGTGCCATATATATTCTTAACTGCCGCTTCTGTCATCATATATTTAAGCGAATTAATCGTTAAATCTGTATATTGGAACTTGGAAGCCTTGCTTTCTTCCACTGTAGCATATTCCTTATAACTTGTTATATCTTCATTATCATCTGTTATAACTGCTTCTGTTCTGTTACCACAGGCTGTCGTCCCTGCCATTATTGATATAATAGCGGCAATTCCTGTAATCTTTCTTATAGTACCGTTCTTTGTGAATTTAATTCTTGTAAACTTACCCACAGTATTCTTAATGAACTGCTTAAAAATGTTAGTTGTATTCATTATTCACCATTACCTCTGACTTATTTATAAAACCTATTTAATATATTATAACATATCAAAAATCTTTGTAAAATAATATATCTCAAATATCTTTCTCAAATATCTTTCAAAATAAATAATACATCACATTGCAAAAAGAATGTGCAACGCACATCCTAGCACAGAGTGCGGTCACCAGTGACTAACTACATCTTTGCACGAGCGTACATCAGTATAATAGGGAATTCTATCTGAATTTTCTATTACACAAAAAAACCATCTCACATAATTGTGAGATGGTTA
>ULTW01033356.1_pt1 | contig 10863 bp, 10 predicted proteins | sample 1957961 | NCBI WGS metagenome assembly ULTW01 (sample SAMEA4835744, study PRJEB28245) | human gut metagenome | biome: gut microbiome; material: fecal sample | place: Denmark | collected 2008 | reverse complement strand
AGTTGAGCAATGGTTACAAGATTCGTCGTGCAGCCATCGACTTGAACGTGCCATTGATTACCAACAGCCGTCTGGCGAGTGCGTTTATTTATGCATTCTGCACAACCAAGCTCGAGGATATCGACATCAAGGCTTGGGGAGAGTATAAATAGCTCTTTATTTAAATCAATTCTCGCCAAAAGAAGTCAACCGTTTTACAGTTGATCTTCTTATGGTGGTCAATGAAAACTTTTCATCAACAAGAAAAGCTTGTCTGTAGTAAGTGATGCTATAGACAAGCTTTTTTTATGAAAAATCAAAAAAAATTGGTCGTTATTTTTGCAAACGTTTGAAAAACAAGATGTACTGTAAGCAGATGAATTGCTAGCAGATAAACTGCTTTCTGTAAATCGTTCGCCAATGGCGAACGATTTGACAAATACAAGACTATATACCGATGTCTGCTCCATCATAGAGCAAGGCTGGCAGGAAGCCTATGCCTCCGTCAATCATAGGATGATGCATCGTGGAAGAAGAACAGAATGGTGAGGCACGTGCTGAGTATGGGGCTCAGATCATTGCGCAATTATCTGAGCAATTGACACATCAATATGGTAAAGGATTTAGTAAAAGAAAATTAGCTTATTTTCGCCGATTCTACTTGACAATCAATGATATACGAATTTTGCAATCGCGATTGCAAAATCTTACTTGGACACATATAACCAATCCAACTATCGGCATCGTGCTTTGCTCTGAGACGAGCAAGGATATTGCACGTTATTCCATCCTCAAAGATAATGACCATCTCTTTGCAACAAAATACAAGACTTATCTGCCGACAGAAGAACAGCTTCGCACGGAGATAGAACGCCAGAAGCAATTGTTCTATTTGCAGCATGGCAGCAAGTAATACTGGGAGCATGTTTTTGACGGACATGTGGGACAAACAAATAATAACAAAACTTCCACCATTATGATACCAAGAATTAAGAAAATGTCAGTTCTAGATGACTATATCCTTTTCGTTGAATTCGATGATGGATATAAAGTGTTGTACGATGTGAAGGATGACATCAAGACGCTTCCTTCGTTTCGTGCATTAGTGGATGTGTATGGCCTTTTTAAACAAGCCCAATTGGACACCAGCCGAACTTGTGTATATTGGAACGACAAGATAGATCTAGCCAGCGACAGTATTTATGAGTATGGAAAGGCTGCATAATAACAATCCCACCAAGTGCCATTTGTAGAAATGTGCTTGATGGGATTGTAAAATGCAAAAGTCCCACCCTGGTTCGCTGTGCAAGTTGGGAAGCGTGGTGAGAACTGTCACCGCAAAGGTATGCATATTTTTTGAAACTGCAAAACTTTTGCGAATAAACTTTTGTAAAGTCCCCTGTTTTTGAACTAAGATTACATATTGTTAGTGAAAATTTGGCTCGTTTAACCATCAACATCTTCAGAAGGTTTAGTGTTACTGCCAGTTGATTTACTGTTGATACTCCTGTAGAGCCTTCAGACTGTTGCTCTTCCAATGACACTGATGCTTGCGCCAAGCGGAGTGTAATAGACCATTTGTCGGTTGTATTCAGTTGCAGTTTGGGCTGTTTTGCTACAAAAACACTTTTTTACCTAAAAAAACTGTTCATAAATAGCTTATTCTCATTTATTTTTTGTACTTTTGCAGTGCATTCGCAATAAATGCGTTTGTATAACATATATAAGGCGTCGTCAACGCTTTGCTCATTGGTTATTCTGAACGTAGGAAATTCAAATTGATTATCAATGGCATTGCAGAGAAGATGTCACGGGTGAGTTGTATAATTAACCCTCGTAGTGTGCCAAGGAGGGCAATTCCTCAACGGCACACTTTTCGGGGTATATATAACTTTCAGCGTGAGATTCTATCTGCTCGTCAATAATCAATGGTTTCCTACGACCAAGAATGACTGACGAGTAAGCATAGTTTCTCACGCTTTTGTGTTTAACCCTTCTAAATAATAGTAATATGAGAAAAATAGCATTTATAGTTTGCATTGTTTTGATGTTCTCAGCTTGTAATAATACGAAAAGTAACAAAGCCGAGACTGAGACAAATAATGTTAGAAAGACAGAACAAAAAGAAGTTACTGCCTCTTTGAAAGAGGTGACTTTGTCTTTTAAAGACATTGAAATCGGTAAGAATATCGATAAAATTAATAGTTCTTGCTTTAAGAATGATGGAAAGATTAAGATAAAAAGTTTTGAGCTTATATCTGATTTTGTTTGTTCTGCGGAAAAATTACAAAAAACGTTTTTTGCATCAATAGTTGCAGGTTATGACAATAATAAGTATACAGGTAAAGTGTTAGTATACACAGAAAAAGGAAAGAAAGAGGTTACCAAAATTGTGTATTATGTGCCTATTACTTCTTATAATACATATCCTGATATATATACTTTGTATGAAGACAAATACGGAAAGCCAACAACCGATAAAAAAGTATTGCAAACTCCATTTGAAAAGAACTTTTCAACTTGGGTATTTGCAAACAATATGCGATTGACCATAGCAAAGAGAGAGTATACAGGAGATTCTTATGGTCCATTTCAAGAGATAGCAAGAATTGGAAGAATGAAGGATTGTGTCGAAGTTGTCTATTGTGATTATTCATTACAAATAAAAGAAAACAAAATTAAGGCTGAAGCAAAGAGAAAAGCTATAGAAGAAAGAGAGAAAAAAAACGAACTGGCAAAAAAAGAAAAGGAACTACAAGATATTTAATTCTGAAATGAATGATGTGGTAAATTAGTTTTTTATACTCTCTCTTAATATCTATAAGTTCTATAGTCAAAAATGTTTGAGTATGGAACTTATAGATATTAAGATTTTTGTATTGGCTTATCAGAATACCTCTATAAATCAGTCGCAAATCCCGCCATTTCCATAATGATTTTGCAAGCGATATTATACATAAAAACGTTAACAGATGGGTTGTCGGCAAAAAATATATAGCTTGCATCTGAATACAAATTATGCTCGCACTCATTTCTTAACTCTGTTAAGGTTGATATTTTATTTCCATTTCGTTTTAATCCTGCTTTGTCTATAATTCCTTTAATTTCTTCCAAGCCTTTAATCTTGAAATGTGAGATGGTTTCGCCTACCAATTTGCCTCCGCTTTGGTAACTTTTTCTTAAAATGTATTCCGCAAATGAAGATGCCATAGCAAAAAGCATGTTAAACCTTTGCGGTTCACTCACAACGAATGAATCTATATACTGTCTTACATATCTTGGTAAGTCATGAATATGCGAATGTTCAGTATTGGCTAACTTTATAAATTCAATGACATTATTCGCTTTGACATACAGGTTGATACGAGAACCGATATCCTCAAATGGTCGTCTTTGACTTCTCAATGTAACTTCCATCTGATTGTTAGCATCACTATTCTTGAATTCTTGGAGTATTTCTATTGGATGGCAATAATATAGAGATATCAAACAGACCAATGGCTTTTGAATATCTTTAGGGCAAACGATACATGTTGTAGTCTCATCATTATACCCAAAAGTTATCTCGTTACCTAAAGCCTTTATTGTCTTTGGAGTGGATCCTTTTGTTAATCCTTCAATTTCTTTAGGTGGCAAATTTATAATTATACCATCATCCATATGTTTGTCACTATTAAATTCTAGTCTTACTCGATTCAGTTGCAACTCGTATATATGTCCATTGCATTTTATACTGTCAATAGAAGACTCTCCAAGAAACACAGATGTGTTATTTTTGCATTTACGTAGTGAGAAATCTTTAAGTAAATTTCCTCTCATGTACTTCTCGCTTATGATTCTTGAAACTTCTGTATCTATAGAAGACTTATCTGTTAGAAATTTTAGAATGATATGATTCCCTTTATAGGAAATGGAAGCTTGATATTTTTCAATATGCTTTGCTAATTTGAAACTTAATTCTGCCATTATAGTGATAAAAAATAAAAGTTGAACGTACTTTTGCATTATCGTAAAATCTCAGATAACAGCAATTTTTCATTTTCTGCAATCTGCTTTGCAAAATCAGAGAACGTTTTGCAATTTCTGGGAATAGCCAAAGCGTAAATAGCCATGGAACCCTTGTAACTATCTTTGTGCATCCTTTCGGATATAGTTCTGTTCTCATCTCCAATCAAAGGACATATAATGCCTCCCCTTGGTGCTTTCAATCTGAACATATAAGCCATAACTTGGTGAACATCTTCACGACCTATATCCAAGTGGTTTCCTTTTTGTGCAAGTCTTTTGTACTTAGCGTCTAGTACAAAATCTTTCTTCCAAAAATCTGGAAATCTTTTTCCTCCATGTTCAAAAAGGTAAATAGCCCCAGTGCCAAGTTTATTTTCAGGATGTTTGAAACCAACATCACACAAAAGGGTATTCAAATATTCCTCCCACAACCATGCGCCATCAAACAATATTCCGTAAACTTTATCGCTGTCCGTGCCATATTTTATTTCTTCTTGTCGAAGAATCAGGAGGCAGAGCTTTTGTAAATCAGTATATTCCTTATAAAAAGGATGATTGCTCGGACGAATATTATCGTTTATTATCTTTGTTCTTTCAGACCGATTATAAGATGGGGTATATGAGATAATCACCCTTACATAGTCTTCAACGATTCTGTCAGAAGACAGAATTGTATAACCAAAGGATATTGTTTTTATGTATTCTATAGTGTGTCGTATAAGCTCAGTGATAGAATTGTCATAGCAATATTCCTTTGTGTTGTATGCGATAGTTCCACGAAATGGAATGTTTTCTTGGATATGGCGACAGATGTCTATAGTGCCACGAACGTTAGAGTCGTTATAATGCTTTCTTCTGTATTCCTTATACAAGCCTTGTCCCATTGCCTTCTTCAAAAGTGCTGGGAAGAGGTACAGAAGAAAGTCAAAAACGTTTTCCTCTGCTGATGTAAATTCCATATTGAAGAAATTAAATCCCATTACTTTCTGCAATATATAATGTAGAAAGTAATCACTTTTACTATTGTCAAAGCGTGAATATATTTTCAATAGTTGGTTGTTCCGTCCAACAAATCCCATTATGTTCCCAGATTTAATTCTGACGGATTTCTCGTCTTCAGAATAGATGTCAACAATACTACTATCGCCAATTCTGCCATCAGCATCATCTATGCTTGATGGAAAAACAAGCAGATGACTGTCTTCCTCGCATAGTTGCTTAATAGGTTTGTTGGCAATAGAAAGTATGTCTGATACTTCTTTAATAGAGCAGACTTTTCCTTTATAGTCGTTGTCTTGAATTGTAATCATTCGTCAATTGTATCTTTAGAGGTGTCATCCAATGAGTCAAAATAGATTTGCTTAAACTCTTCTACTTTTGCGTCGGCATAGCTGTAGCTACGAAGATAATCCCTAAGAAGCACTTCAATATGCAAATCCCATAATTCAGAAAAGTCACCATTGTAGTTCTCTTCACTTAATTTCAGAAAATATGCAGGACCAATCTGGTAAGCTTTTCCAAGTCCACGGGTATTTGTAATTGCTTTGTTCAATGCTGTCATCACCTTTATTGCTTTTTCGCAAATATTAGGATTAAGTTTTTCTGAAAGCATGTCCATACGGTCTTCTGGTTTTATCTCTTTCCAAGCAAAACGTCTACGCATAGCGAAATCCATACTTTCTATGCTACGGTCTATGTCGTTCATCGTGGCAAGAATATAAACATTTTCGGGGACAAAAAAGCCATCAGCAAATATATCCTCCTTGTCTATAAGATTCTGATATTGGGTCTTAACCTTACCTTTTTCCCCTCTATATCCAGGGTCAATGGCATAAAACAACTCACCAAATATTTTTGAGAGTTCACCACGGTTTATTTCATCGATTATGAATACGGACTTGGCATGCTTGTTTAATTGAACAAGTTCGTGTTTGCTTCTTCTAAACAATTCTTTAAGGATTAATGGGGCTGTAGTATCAACTTCTTTTCCACCATTTAATTCTTTGCATTTATCCTTGGTTATTTTTGTTTCATCTTCAAAATCTTGTAGGTTTTCCGCAATTTTTAAATATAATTCAAGTAGCTTATTCTCGCTAACATAATGCTTCTGATAATTGGCGTTTTTAAAAACGATGTGATTGTTGTCATTCACGTATGTCGTTCGTAAATCAGTATTTAGGCGGTCAATATCGCCAGACTTCAATTCTCGAACGAGTTCTTTGTAAGCAATACTAAACAATGTCGGTACGTCAAGAGCTTTCTTGCAGAATGTCTTGAACACTCCATCAACTCTTTCAAAACCTAATTGCTTCCCCTCTTTGATAGGTCTTAATCCTTCAACAAAATCAGTATAATTATAAGATGAGTGAAACTGGACAAATTCTACGTTTGCCCCCATCGACTCTGCTATTTTCTTTGCAAGATAAGTCTTTCCTGTACCAGGTGCTCCAGTAAGGACAAGATTCTTGTTCGCTTCCAAAAGATTTATATAGTTTATTATACTTTCCATATGACTGACGATGTTTTTTCTTTTTAATCGTTTCTTTTGCAAAGGTACACTGAATATTCGAAACTGCCAAACTTTTCTTGTGATTTTTGAGATTTATAATCAAACGATAAGGTCGCATAAGTAAAATCCTGTGTTTATAATGTGGGATTATGGATACAGGAATTTACTGGTGCAACCAAAAAAGCCGTGAAAACTTTGGTTGTTTCAAAATAAAGCCGTAACTTTGCATATGTAAACTGGTTAAATTTCATAGCATGATGAAACAGCAAGTAAAACAAGTACCATACGGAGTGTCTGATTTCGCCACGGTGATGAGTCAGAATCTATATTATGTCGATAAGACGATGTTTTTGCCAGAGCTGGAGAAGCAGCCTCGCAATCTCTTCTTCGTCCGTCCTCGTCGTTTTGGAAAGAGCCTGTTTCTCAGTATGCTCTACTCTTACTATGACTGTAATCAGAAGGAGAGTTTCGAAAAACTCTTCGGTAATTTGTGGATAGGTCAGCACCCTACATCCCTGCAAGGAATTTGCCAGGTACTGTTCCTGGATTTTTCTCAGATTATAGGTAAGATAGAAGTCTTGGAGGAAAGATTCAATGCCTACCTCTGCATCAAGTTGGATAGTTTTGCAGAGCAGTATGCTGCATATTATGGTGATAAAAAGGTTCAGGAAATCAAGGCGAAGACACAGTATGCTGATAAGATGCAGATAATCTTTGATGCAGCCAAGGCAAATCATTTTCAGCTTTATCTTATCATCGATGAGTATGATAATTTTACTAACGTGGTGCTCAATGAGCATGGTGAGAAAGTGTATCATGCCATTACTCATGCCGATGGTTTCTATCGTGATGTCTTCAAGAAGTTCAAGGGAAACTTCGAGCGCATCTTCATGATGGGTGTCAGTCCTGTTACACTTGATGATGTAACCAGCGGTTTCAATATCGGATGGAACATCTCTATCAAACCGGAATTTGATGAGATGCTAGGCTTCTCTACTGTTGATGTCATCGAGATGTTCTCCTATTATAAAGAGCATGGCTGCATCCCAGCGGATAGTGATATTGATGCCATCGTCAACGATATGAAGCCTTGGTACGACAACTATTGTTTTGCCAAGCAGGCTTTGCGTAAGGATGTAAGAATGTTTAATTGCGATATGGTGCTCTACTATCTCCGCAACTACATGGACTATGGTCAGGCTCCAGAGCAGATGATAGACCCGAATACCAAGACCGATTATGGCAAGATGAAGAAGCTCTTGCAATTCGATAAGTTGGATGGCGAGCGCAAGGGTATCATCCGCAAGATAGCGGAAGAGGGACAGATTGTTGCCCAACTGGAGGAGCAGTTCTCTGCCTATCAGATACCGAAGGCTGAAATCTTCCCTAGTTTGCTTTTTTATTATGGTATGTTGACTATCAAGGGTACACGTGGTTCAAAATTGATTTTGGGCATTCCTAATAATAATGTTCGCAAGCAGTATTACGGATATTTGGAAGAAGAGTATCAGGCAAAGTCGTATGTAGATACCAACAGATTGACGGATTACTATTATGATATGGCTTATGATGGTGTATGGGAAGAAGGACTGCGTTTCATGGCTGAAGCCTACGCTAAGGTTTCTTCTGTGCGTGACGGAATAGAATCGGAGCGAAACCTGCAAGGTTTCTTTATGGCATACTTGAACCTCAACGATTATTACATCACGGCTCCCGAATTGGAGTTGAATCATGGCTATTGTGATTTCTTCCTGTTGCCTGATCATACTCATTATGCCAGTCAGCACAGTTATATCCTCGAACTCAAGGTTCTCTCCAGAAAGGAGTTTGATGAAGAGTTGAAGGATGTCTTCAAGGAAGATGGTAGCCCTATGAAGAAGTCGGAGAAGCAATGGTTGGATGCAGTGGAACAGATTAGGCGATATGCCGATGCTCCAAGGGTTGAGGCTCTTCGCCAGGGCACAACGCTTCATAAGATAATCATGCAGTTCAAGGGCTGGGAGTTGGCAAGGATAGAGGAAATAGAATAAATTTGCGCATTATCTTTTAAAGAATAAAGAACTAAGAATATGGCAAGAGCAACAGGTTCAATCAATTATTTGGAGCATCGCACGCCTTTGAAGGACGAAAGCGGTAAGTATCAGATACATCCGATGTTTGTGAAGCGTGACACCATTGACCAGGAGAAGATGGAGAAGCATGTTCGCGATCATTGTGCGATGAATGTTTCTTCCTTTATAGCTGCCCTGGAAACGCTGGAGGATGAGACGCTTAGAGCCTTGGCGGATGGCAACGAGGTGAGGGTAGGCGATATGTTTATCGTCAAGCCTAAGTTGGGCGTGGTGCAGCATAGGGATAAGGAAGGAAATGAGTGGAAGAAGACCTTTCATGAGGGCGACTTGATTCCAGCCAACGAGGTGGATATCTGCGGTTTGGAGATTCAGCCCACGAAGGAGTTTCTTGAGAAGTTGCGTCGTAGGTCTAATGGTTGCAGTCGCCAGTATTGGGGAGTGAAGTCTGCTCCGAAGGAGGCAGAAAAGGAGTTTGCCGATATTGTGGAGATATGTCAGCAGCAGGGTTATATCACGGTGAAGGATATGATGAAGGAATTTGGCGTCACCCGCTATCATGCCAGCAAGGTATTGAATGATCTCTGCGAGGAGCCTGCAGCCCGGATGTATGCTACCAAGGAAGGTCCCGTTACGCTCTATCGATTGAGGAAGAAGGAATAAAGATAGGAGGTGGGGATAAGCATCTTTACGGGTTGGAAAGAGCTTCTTGCCATGTTGGAAAGAGTATCTTCTCGGGTTGGAGAAAGTATCATTCCAGGTGCTAGGAAGTACCTTCTCCATTGTTGCCACTAGGCTCGGCAGCTCTGCTGAGCCTAGTCAGCAGGTCTGCTGACTGCAGTCAGCACCTCTGTCGAGCCTAGTGGCAACACCTTGTTATCGTACAACTATAACCCCTTTAGTTGTACGGTTATAACCTGTTTAGTCGTACGACTATACACCCTATAGTTGTACAATCGTAGCTTTATAGTCGTACAACTATACACTTTTTAGTTGTACGACCATATTATGATGATACTTCCATGATACATTGATGATACTTCTTACCGCATTTTTCAAGAAGTGTCATTGATGTTAAGTTGTTAATCATCAGAAAGATAACTGGTATTTTGAGGGCAAGAATGAGACTATGAGACTTTTTTGCAGAAAAAACTTATGTTGATAAGATGCAGAAGATGCTTTATGAAGACAACAAATTACGTACAGGCGAGGAGCCTGTGAGATTTAATGTCTTGTTGTAGCTGCTTTGGGTTTTATAAAACTAGGTAATGTTATATATTCGTTAGAGCAACGAAATAAAGTAATAAACGATGGAGGCTTATCAGCAGTCTTCACTGTTTCTTCCAGTTTATGCTTGGTAGAATCGAAAAGTTGGTGGGGTTCATCAGATGAAGGTCACCAAACCTAAATATCTTGAAAACAAAGATTTGCAAAATAGATATTATGACATATTTCATGAAAAAGAGCTGAGATGCAAGTCGGGAAGTAATCAAATCTTATAATTTTTAGCATAGATAATCATAATTATAGTTGTTTAGCAAAAGTTTCCTTCACAAAATTTGTGAATATCGAATTTATATATTATCTTTGCAACATCAAACCATTATAAATGATACAGTTATGAGCAACGATAAAAAAACAATAAAGGAAATGCGGGCAAATGATATGACTCCGGCTTTTCCTACGCATCCTGGAGATGTTCTGAAGGATGAGATAGAATATCGTGGAATTTCTCAGCGACAGTTGGCTGAGGAAATGGGTATTGCCTATTCTGCTCTGAACGAAATTCTGAATGCACGTCGCCCTGTGACGGAAAAAACAGCTTTGCTCTTTGAGGCTGCACTTGGCGTGAATGCTGAGCCTTTGTTGAAAATGCAGATGAGATATAATCTGCAATCTACAATATGAAGATGAAACAATCCGCACTAAAAGTAGATAGCATACTGGAGTACTACGACAATCCTCAATTGCTAACCGCAAGGGATTGTTTTGATATCTTGTATTTGTGTTTGCTGTATGAAGATACTCCCGAATGCAAATATACGGCAATTCGTATTTCTAGTAAAAGATTGCAGGATTTTTGCATGGGAAAGAAGGACTTGCGTTCTTTGTTCTTATCTCCTGAAGGTAATCTGGAGTACTTCGATGCAAGGTGTTCTGGTAATACTCTTGTGCTGGATTCTAAAACAAGCACAACTATATCAGAAGAGCGTTTGCCTGATGAAGGCTATTTATTAATCTAGAATGATGAAACAAAGTTTATTGGTTATATCCATGCTTGCTGCCATGGCGTTGCCT